>Ga0307445_10000028_pt1 | contig 56929 bp, 56 predicted proteins | sample SalMarSW160330MG_FD_202147 | JGI IMG/M metagenome (GOLD analysis project Ga0307445, IMG submission 202147) | Salt marsh sediment microbial communities from the Plum Island Ecosystem LTER, Massachusetts, United States - SW1603-30 | ecosystem: Environmental > Aquatic > Marine > Intertidal zone >... | reverse complement strand
CTTAGCTTTTGCAAAAGGAGATGGTGAAACAGATGTTCATGATAAGCTTTCCTTGCTAGCTTATGAGCATAAGGAGTTAGATATTCCAATTGCTACGAAAACTGAAGGAGATTTGATTTTAACTATTAATACAGGCAAATTAAATGTATATAAAACATTTCCTATTAGAAAAAGCCTTACTTATGAAAAAGGTGATTTGTTTTTTGACAATTTTATAAGGGGGATGCAACAGTGGACATTAAATGGAGGGCAGTGGCATACTACAAATGGCTTAGTTGAAGGCAGTGGAACACGACATTTTGCGTTCATACAAAACAGCGCATGGCGAGATTATGTATTTGAAGTAAAAATCAGAACTCAGGGCAGCAACGATCCCACTGTAGATTGGTCCGATTTCTATATTTATTTCAGATTACAGGATGAAAATAACTTCTATAGATTCGGTGTTCATGGATATGGCGATGAAGTGGACCTGCAGAAATACGTTGATGCCAAGTGGCAGAAAATAACCTCAACTTCATTTACCGCAAAGATTAATAAATGGTATGCTTTGAGAATTGAAGTAAGGGGATCAAATATCATTGGATATATAAATGGAGAAAAAGTTGTCGAGGCTAATGATGATACATTTTCTTCAGGAGGTATTGGAATAGGAACATTTTATCATAGTATGAATTGTGAATATAAAGATGTTATTGTAAAAAAATTATAATTCTATTCTTCCTGCCCAGCTCGTATTTTCAACAAACCATTTTATTGACGCATTTAAACCATGGTTTATTTCAATGGTTGGTTCCCAGTATATAATATCCTTGGCTTTTTCTATATCTGCCCAGGTCGCTTGCATGTCTGCTGGGTGGGTTGGTTCATGAGCAATTTTCGCCTTTTTTCCAAGCTTTTCCTCGATCATCCCAAGGAAATCCAGCAATTTATAGGGCTTATCACAACCGAGGTTTATTATATCAAAACCCAATGGCTTTAATGCCATTATTGTGCCCCGGGCGATGTCGTCAACATAGGTAAAATCCCTTGACTGGGTACCATCCCCATAAATAATCACTGGTTTTTCCTGGTATACCCAGGATATAAAACGTAAGGGACTCATATCTGGTCTAGATGCAGGACCATAAACTGTGAAATATCGAAGTATTGTTACATCAATACCATACAAATGATGGTATGTGTAGCAGGTCATCTCAGCAGCTTTTTTGGATGCAGCATACGGAGAGATCGGTTCGTTCACAGGCAGATTTTCTTTAAAGGGCATTTTCTGCCCGGCATAAAGCGAAGAAGTGGATGCTAAAATGAATTTATTTACCCCAAACTCTCGGCATAGCTCGAGTAAATTGAGGTTGCCAATGACATTGGTGGTATAATATACAAACGGGTTTTCCATACTGTAGCGGACACCAGCCCGGGCAGCGAGATTAATGACAGCGGCGAATGGAGTATGGAAGTGTGAGGGTGTCGGTGTATCGGTGTATTTTTTAAACAAATCCTTGAGCGCAGCATGATCTTCGATGTCGAGTTGGTGAAATTTGAATCGATTGTGAGAGATTGCTTCGTCGCTACTCTCCTCGCAATGACGACTCAACTGTTTCAGCTGGTCAAGACGCCATTGTTTAAGGCGGACGTCGTAGTAGTCGTTCATGTTGTCGATGCCGACAACAGATATAGTCATTGAGTCATTGGTCATTATGTCATTGGGGATCAACTCGGGCTTGGTAAGGAGGAATTCGCAGACTTTCCAGCCGATAAAACCAACGGCGCCAGTGACCAGGATGTTTATCTGTTGAGACACGGTATATTATAGCAAGAAAGGGGGGTATGTCAACGAAGACCAGGGTGTTTCGGGGTAACAGAGTATCGGAGCGTATGAGCAACAAAAAGGGGGAAATGGAGAAAAGGAAAAGATATAGTCATTATGTTACTATGTCATTAAGTCATTTATAAAGAATAAGAGCAGGAAAAAGGGGGCGATGGAGAACCGGGGATCGCTTGATTATATATTGTATTTAAATATAATCATACCAGAGAAATAAATGGCTCATACATGTAAACGATGCACAAAATGTGTTCTGCCGGAAACAACACCGCGTATTGTATTCGATGAGAATGGAGTATGTAATTTTTGCAGATCATATAAAAAATTCACGCCGCATGGCGAGAAAGCCTTATTAGATATCCTTGGTAAACGTCGATCAAAATCAAAAAAATATGACTGTATTGTTAATATCAGCGGTGGACGAGACAGTGCTTATACGTTATTAAAATTAAAGAAGGATTATAGCATGAGAGTACTTGCGGTGAATTATGAAAATCCTTTCACTTGTGATCAGGCAAAAAAGAATATCGACAATATGGTCAAAGCTCTTAAAGTTAATATCATAAGATTCGCACATAAAAGCAATATACATGAGTCCTGCTTTAAAAATAACCTCATTTCCTGGTTCAGACATCCATCTCCGGCAATGGTACCGATGATGTGTATAGGCTGCAAAATTATCTGGAAGAAAATATTAAAAATAGCAAGAACCTACGACATAAAACTTATTATCAGCGGAGGGAATCCTTATGAATATACTTCATTTAAAAAAGAACTCCTCGATGTTTCAAGTAATGAACCCCTCATGGCAACCTATTATAAATATGGAAAAGGTCTTGTCAAAAAGACATTAGCCAATACATCATATCTTTTGCCTCAATATCTACCGGTTCTTGCAAAAGGATTTCTTTTTAATAATCAATATTCTATTGGTTCTCGAATATCCGGGAGAAACATAACAACGATCGATCTCTTCCATTTTATACCGTGGAGCGAAAGTGAAATTATCTCGAGGATCACCAATGAACTTCATTGGGATTACCCGCATAAGCTCGGTTCAACCTGGCGGTTTGACTGTAAAATAGGTCACCTGAAAGATTATATGTATATGAAAACATTAGGCATGACTGAAAAAGATGATTTTTATGCGAAGGTGGTTAGAGAAAGGTTAATGACCAGAGAACAGGCATTAAAAAGATTAAATGTGGAGAACCAGATTCATATGGATATTATCGAAGAAATCCTAACTCATTCGGAATTGTCAATTGAATCTATCCCTATTTAATAACCATAGCCCAATAAATTGGGCGACTACAATGATGGTAAAGGTTCTCGACTGGGCTGGAACAGTAAGATTTTTTTCTGTCATCACGAGTCCTGAGTTCAACGAATGACGACGCGATCTATCTTTTTTAGAGATTGCCACGCTCCCTCCGGTCGTCTTCTGCCAAAGACAAAGGCGGACAGGCGCAATGACAGCAGGACTATTTGATAACGACTACCCGCTTTTTTTTATCGCCCACTATCACATGGTAGATACCCGCACTCCGAGGTTGGTAGACCAATTCCTCAGCATGCGTTTCAAAAACCTTTCTGCCGGCAATATCAAAAACCCTGATCAAACCCGGTTGCGTGAGGGTAAGTTCTATGTGCCGACCGATTGTATTTATCTTTACAATAGCAACACTGTTGCTGACATATTCTTGTATACCCTGGGTGACCGTGTTTTTCTGAATGATCCAGGTTTCTGGGTCGACGATGATATCAGTCGGTTCTTGAGCGAGGACAAATTCAAAATGCTCGACTGCCTGATCTATGTTGAGCGTAATTATCGTATCGCCGCTTGAAAAATCTACGCCTACTGGCAAAGGCATATGAAAGACTGAAGGTCCCATAGGTTGAGTTTGAGTGATGTCTAAAATCAAACGCCAGTTCGGCGACTCATAGTTCTTTACCCACATAATATCATATATTGGATAATACAGATCATACACCCACTCGTCAAAAAACCAATCATAGTCGCCGCCGAGTGTTTGATTGAGGATAAGGTTTACATCATCAGTCGAGGCATTGCCATACTCAAATGAATCGCGGTAAGCCGATAAAAAAGAAAACCAGGTTGCATCATTACCGCATAAATAACGCATCATGTGGCATACCCAGGAAGCCTTGCAATACGAGTGTCCCCAGTCAAAAATAGAATCATCAGGAGGAGCATATATCGGACGAGGAAATGAAGCTTCAGCAGAAAAGTAGGCGTTCCTACGTGAAATCATTGTATTAATGAATAGCTGATGATTAACATGGTGTTCACGGTATAAGCAATCAGAATACGTGGCAAAACCCTCGTTGAGCCAGACATTTTCCCAGCCAAAACACGTTACCATATCGCCCCACCACGAATGGGACATCTCATGAGCCATAAGATAATAATCATTACCAACAAACCCGGTGCGGTATATCGAACTCATGGTCTGGTGCTCCATGCCCGCATAGTAAAACGGGTGGAGTATGACCATGCCATAACGCTCGAATGGATAATGACCGTACAGGGAATCATAAAAAGACATCATGTCGGTGGTATGTTGAAATGCTGTAGGTGCATAAATCGTATCCTGTGGCCAAAAGTGGTATTTTATCTCGACGCTGTCACCAGCTGACGGATAATACCAGTCTGAGAATGTAGTAAAAATGCTCGATGCAAAGTGAATAAGATATGGAGAAATAGGAGAATTATGTTGCCAGTGAAAGCTTGTATATGCACCAGCACTGTCGACACCTATCAGTTCACCGGTCGCACAGACATAAAATGGATCGGGTACTGTTATGTAGAATTCCACCCCATAGTCGGCTTTATCCCACATGCGATCATAACAAGGCATCCAACGTCTTGTACAAAAAGGACAACCGAGTGTATACGATATAGGATGAGTGCTATTGTACCAGAGATAACCCATAGACCCAGACCCGGTACCGCTGTAGCCGACCATGATATCAAAAGAATCGCCCTGATTATATACCTGCGGCAGATTAACATAAAGGGTTTCGCCATTATGATTATATGTTGCTGCTATTCCGTCTACTTTTATAGAATCAACACTCAAGCCTAAAAGATGAAGATCGATAATATTGAGGTTATCCTGGGTACTGCGCGCCGATATCGTTACTGCGCCTTCAAGATATCGTGAGGTCATAGGCAGATCTAGATCGATATAATAGTGTAATACATCGTACGAATGCGTCGATTCAGCACGGGCAGTCTGCGGATAAAAAACTTGTTTGTTTTCAAATGAAAGGAATGATTGACTGACAAGTAAAATTATCAACAATGTCATAGGTTCTCCTTTTACCAAATTATAGAACAATGGAAGGTCGTGTCAATGGTTCATTCAAGGATCTTAAGTGTCATCATCCGGCTAGACCGGATGATCCAGAATATATTTTGGATTCCCCGATTCCTTCGACATAGATAGCTCAGGACTATAGCTAGTCGTGGAATGACTGAAAGAATATAGGTAAAGATAGGAAATTGGTTTGGGTTTGGAAGCGGGAAAGAACTAAGTCACGCTCGTGTAAAGATCTACCCCAACACATGTAGTGGCAGAGCTTGCTCTGCATAAATACCACAACGTACTGGGTACAAGGATATTTGTCGAGTAAACTCGACCACTACAAATTTGTGCTCGATGAATCGAGTAACTACAGAAACGTAATAGAACTACCCGATAAATCGGGTAACTACTTATTTTTCGCTACTAAAATAAGTTCACGCAGGATCTCAGCGACGGTCGATCCTGACGCATACGGTGATGCAGTAAGTGGATTGTATTCAACGATATCAGCTCCAACGAGCTGTTTGCCCTTGAATAATAATAGCGCCTTTATGAGCTCTTGATATGAGATCCCGCCCGGCTCAGGTGTTGATACGGCGGGCAATACACCGGGATCGAGGACATCTACATCGATCGTTAAATAAACAGGTCCTTTAATATCATCTATTATAGATAGCAGTGGTTCAAGCACATCGAACTTATAAAGATTCTTACCCAGGCTGAATTCTTCCTTAGTGCCTGAGCGAATACCAAACTGGTATATATTATCGACGCTGATCATTTCACTGACGCGCCGTATGACTGAAGCATGACACATTTTCTTTCCTCTGTATTCATCACGCAGATCACAGTGCGCATCGAATTGAATGACTGACAGATCCGAATGAATTTCTTTAAAGACTTTGATAATAGGTACGGTGATCGTATGTTCACCACCTAAAAAAATGAAGAATTTCTTTTTATTATATATTTCACGTACTTTCTTTTCGACAATTTCATCCCAGTTTTCAGCATCCAATGCGAGATCGTCGAGATCACAGATCTTATAATCATTAAGGCTCTTATCCTGGTAAGGTGAATAGTCTTCAATATTATCTGAGCAGAAGCGTATGAACTCTGGACCATACTTTGAGCCAGGAAGAAATGATGAAGTTTTGTCAAAAGGAAAGCCGGTTATAACTATTTCCGCCTCGTCAAGAGTAGAGTCGGCATAGTACAATCTCGTGTTTTTAGGATCTGTATATTTCTGTTTCAGCATAGCCAAGAGCACCGGCCATGGTTATAACCTTGATTGGACATACCTCAAAACAACGTCCGCAACCCACACACTTATCTTTGATAATGGTATGTCGTTTCCCCGGCTCACCTTCAATCGCCTTAAATAAACATACTTTTGCACACTCTCCACAGCCGTCACATTTCGAGGAAATAATCGCATAGGGTCGTGCCGGAGCACGGTCAATAAATGATTCAGTAGGGCATTTATTATAACATATACCGCAGGATACGCATTTTTTAAAGTCCATTTTAGGAAGATTACCCTCCATTTGAATCGCACCTTCATATGGACAAGATTTAACACAGAGCGTACAGCCGATACATCCTACTTTACATACATTCTTGACTACTTTGCCCTTATCAAGGGTCTTGCACGCTAAATATACCAATTGCGTCCGGGGTATAAGTTCCAGTACATGGCGCGGGCATTCTTTTACACAAATACCACACGCAGTACATTTTTCTTTATTGATGATGGGCAGACGATTCGGTCCCATTTCAATGGCATCAAATGGACAGACCGTCTCACAGTGACCGCCGCCCAGGCAGCCCCATTCACAGGCCTTATTCCCGCCAAGAAGGATATAATTACTGCGACAATCACCCGGGCCTACATACTCGAATTTTTCAACGGCATTCTCTCTACCGCCCCGGCAGCGCAAAACACAAACCATCGGTTCGGTCACTTCAACTTCGACACCCATGATTTCGCCGATTTTTCTCGTTGTTTCAGCACCACCGACCGTGCATAGATTGAGTGGCACTTCACCGGTTTTCTCAACCAGAGCATGGGCATAAGCATCGCACCCAGGAAAACCACAAGCGCCGCAATTCGCAGCTGGTAAAGCCTCACGGATCATCTGTTCTTGTTTACTGACCCGGACGACAAGTTTCTTGAATGCGATCGCCAGGATAATTCCAAATATTAGACTTAGCCCGCCAAGCCCAGCAACTGATTTTAGAATTTCGGTTAAATCCATAACATGGTATTATAGGCGGATTTTAACGGGTGTCAATAAAAAACGATGAAGGGAAGGGAAATATCATCTGATGCACTTCCTGTTGAGTACTATATATGTAGTCGTCTGATTCATCAGACACTCGATGACCCCCGCTCCTCTTCGAGGGGCGTGGATGAATCAAGTAACTACAGAAACGTGATAGAACCGCCCGATAAATCGGGCAACTACAAATTCTTTTGTTGATATGCAGCCGTTTGATTCAGCCTGATAAATCAGGCGACTACAGTCGGGAAGGAAGTTCTCGACGTTGCTCGAACAGTAACTGTGTCGAAGATTCTAGACTATGCTCGTAATAATATGCTTCCTTAGGTGTCATCGCGAGTCCTGAGTTTATCGAAGGGCGAAGCGATCTCGGTACTTTGAGATTGTCCCGATTTCTCATATTAGATATTCGTAATTAATGAAAATCGAGGATCCGCGCTTCGCTCGCAATGACACTAGTCCTATTGAATTGTTGGAGAAACATGTGTAGCTACTTCAACTTACCCAGGCCGTAGAGTATTCTTTCTTCAAATGGAGAAGAACGGATCACTGCCAGTTCATGTTTTGCCTGGTTAGCGACCTCTTCGCTCTTTCTGTTCCTCCCATACAGCGCTTCATAGGCTTTAGCTCCAGCAATCTTGCCTTCAAGCATAGCAGTAGATGCTTCTTCAATACAGGCAAGATCACCGCAGACAAAAACATTTTCTTTTGTAGTAACCATGTCTTCAGTATGATACGGTACATGACCACCAAGTTCTGGGACATAGTCAATGCGACAACCCGCATGGTATAGCAATTCGCAAAGCGGTGAAAGACCGATCGCGATCAAGATCATATCACAATCGATCGTCTTTTCCGTACCGAGCAAACATTCATATTTGCCACCGACTTCACTAATACGTGCGGCTTCGACACAATCTTTACCTTGTGCTTCGATAATCGTATGTTTTAGGATAATGGGTATAGCAGCTCTTTTTATCTTTGCTGCATGGACATAATAGCCGCCGACTTTGTCCATTATCTCGATGATCGCCGCGACTTCAACTCCAGCCTGTAACAATTGATAAGGCACGATCAAACCGATATTACCAGAACCAATTACCACTGCTCTTTTCCCGGGTACAACACCATACACATTCATCATGGTCTGTACTGCGCCAGCGCCATACACACCGGGAAGATCGGCATTATCAAAAGCAAGCATGTTCTCACTCGCACCAGTAGCAAAGATATATACCTTGGCTTTGACCGGGAATAATCTATCTTCTTTAAGAACGCCGATAATATCATCGTCATAATAGCCAACAACAGTAGCATTATTGAGTACTTTAATATTCTGCGCGTGAACTTCGCTGCTGAGGATCTCGGCGATATTTACTCCCCTGACACCACAATAATGCTCCTTAGAACCGAAAAATTTATGTGTCTGCTTGATCAATTGTCCACCTAGCACTGGATTATCATCGACTATTACGACTTTGGCGCCAAGTGATCGGGCGACAATGGCAGCTTCAAGACCAGCTGGTCCTCCGCCTATGACACAAATATCGAAGTTTGCAAATTCAGGGGTTCTGTTGTCTTGCATTTGTCCCTTGACATTTGTCATTTATTCTGTCCCTGGCCTTTTTGTCGTTTTACATTCATCCCGGCTTTTAACGGTTCCATACAGACCATGACATTGGGACGACCATCAACTTCCATTAGGCAGGAAGAGCATTTGCCAACCGCACAGAAAAATCCCCTGGGTCGATCATGCTTTTCTGAAAAACTGAGCACTTTCACACCTGCAGCGTGCAGAGCAGCTGCTATGGGAAGCCCTTCATAACCCTCTATTTCTTTGCCTTCGAAAAGGAATTTGACCTTTTTGCCACGTTTGAAATCAAGTATCGGATGTTCGTCAATGTAGCCTTTCATTTCTTCTAATCCCAAAGAAGGGTTTCTCGACTCTCATTCGCTAAACTCATGATCCCTTGAAGCATAAAGCTATTATCGTTCGAGTCTATCGAGAACCTCATTAGATATTCTGCCATTGGGATCCGCCTCAGATTGAGAGGCAATCTCCAATTGTCCGTTTCACGCTGTCTCCTGCTCTTATCATGTCCTGTAAGATACCCCTGACCGCAACCTATTTCTTAAAGTACTCAACTGCATTCTTGAAAATCTGTAATCCATCACCAATACCATCTAATGCTTCGCGGGTGTGATTAGGATGCTGCAATGAAGAAATATGCCGTTCTGGATGAGGCATTAAACCCATGATTCGCCCTGTTTTATCACTTATCCCGGCGATCCCAAGTATGGAACCGTTTGGGTTGAACGGATAACCCGCTTCATTGCCGTCTTTATCAACATATTGAAAAACAATATGGTCCTTTATTTTTTTAAGCACACTATCATCCTTGACCACGAATTTGCCTTCAGCATGAGCCACAGGAAGGGTTATTATCGAACGCATCCCTTTACTAAAAACTGATCGCTCGCTATTGACTTTGAGATGCACCCAGCGATCTTCAAAGCGCTCAGAATCGTTGCTCACCAAACTCACTGACTGTGTTTCAAAATTGCCATTAAAAGCAGGCAAGATACCGCATTTTACCAAGACCTGGAACCCATTACATATACCGATGAGTAAATTACCCTGTTCGATGAATCTTAAAAACTTATCCCGGAATTTGTATTTGATCTCATTAGCCAGGATCTTTCCTGCAGCAATATCATCACCGTAAGTGAAACCTCCAGGCAAAGCAACTATTTGATAATCAGTTAAACGAAGACGCTCCAGTTCATCAATGTATACACGTTCGCTTATCGCGCCGGCGACATCAAAAGCATAGGCTGTTTCGACGTCGCAGTTTGTCCCAGCGGCTCGAAGAACTAAAACCTTGGGTTTCACTTTATGTTATTATTTTAAAATGATAGTCTTACAGTCAGCAGCTGCTTGTATATTGCATTTGGGGAATTTACCCCGGTAATCCTTTACAATACCATCGATGAATTTATCTGTACTGCCATGGTCATGGTGGGTAAACATGACGTTCCTCACACCAGCCTCCTCAGCAAGCTTCATGACTTGACTGTAAGTTGAATGACCCCAACCCAGTCTTTTTTCGTAAATATCATCTGTGTATTGGGCATCATGTATGATGAAATTTGTACCTTTTATGAAATGTACAAATTTTTCGTAAGGTGTATTCCCGTTTTTGTCAAAGAGCTCATTATCAGTTAAAAAAGCAAAGGAGTTTTTCCCTTCTGTAAATCTCAGTCCGATCGTTTGGTTTGGGTGGTTGTTAAGAATTGTCTGAATTTCTATATTACCGATAGTCGAATTGTTTTTCAGTGTTTTATATACGATTTTCGAAGGCAGATCTGACATAATCGCAGGAAAATAAGGACGGGTCATTTGATATACCAGTGCTTTCTTAGCGCTGGTTTCTTTGGCTAAACCGTAAATATTAATAGTGGAGCTCGGTAAAAATATCGGAGTAAAAAAAGGAAATCCTTGAATATGGTCCCAATGGTAATGAGTAAAAATCATGTTTATTAAATGCTTTTTGGCTTGCATTAGATGAACACCCAATGCACGAATACCAGTCCCGGCATCAACGACGATTACATCGCCTGAATTTGATTCTATATAAAGACAGGTAGTATTACCACCGTACTTTCTTGTTTCCTTATTTGCAACGGCGATCGAACCGCGTGTTCCGTAAAACTTGATTATCATTTACGGTTTTTCCTTTGCCTTTTGAGACATCTGACAATTACCTTCAAAGAAAACACCAGCCTGGATAATAATACCTTTACATACGATATCTCCAAGCATCTGGGCACCGCTCTGGAATTCGACAATATCCTGGACAGTGATATTACCTTGAATCTTGCCGCCGATGATCGCTGAACTACAACTGACATCACCTTTGATCACAGCATCCCTTCCAATAATAAGACTGTCTTTGACCTCGACGCTGCCTTTAACTTTCCCATCAATCTTTGTCGAACCACTGACCCTAACATCACCGTTAATAACAGTATCTTTTCCCACGACACTGTCGATCTGTCCTTCTTTAGCCATCCAAGCCTCCTTTGAACTCCCAGTTGATTAACCTAAATTATATGCAAAAAACATTTTTTGTCAACTACAAATTTTAAAAATAGCGCCAACGGGATTTGAACCCGTGATCTTCGCCTTGAGAGGGCGACGTCCTAAACCAAGCTAGACGATGGCGCCGTTCGATATTATAGATATATCGCGCGAAATGTCAACGTCTAATTGAGCGAACTCGGAATGGACATTCATCGTCCTCTCTCATGCATAGGCTTTACATAGATAGATTTTTCCATATAATCTGTCCATGGATGTAACAGTCATTATCCCGGTATATAATGAAAAAAACAACATCGAAACGGTAATAGAAGTGGTAAAAAGTGTCGGTATCGCTCAAGAAATCATTGTTGTCGATGATCTCTCAGTCGATGGTACGAGAGAACTTTTAAAGAAGAAAAAAGATATAAAAACCATTTTTCATGATAGGAATATTGGCAAAGGAGCAGCTATTCGCAGCGGTTTGAAAGAAGCAACCGGTGATATTATTATTATTCAGGATGCTGATTTGGAGTATTCACCCGAGCAGTATGAGCAGCTTATCAAACCTATAAAAGAAAGGAAAACACGTGTTGTATACGGTTCAAGAATCCTGGGAAAAGGTAATTTCTTAAAAACCAGTTATTATGCAAACCGCTTCTTGACGCTCATGACAAATGTGCTTTTTTGCAGCCATATATCAGACATGGAGACTTGTTATAAGGTAATGAAAACTGAACTCATGAGAGATTTGCAGCTCATATCATCTCGTTTCGAGATCGAACCTGAAATAACCTGCAAAATCCTTAGAAAAAGGGAGAAAATAGTTGAAATACCGATCGCTTACACGGGACGTAAAAAGGGAAAGAAAATAGGTTTGAAAGACGGTATTCAGGCAATATGGAACCTGATTAAATGGAAATTCAAAAAATGAAGGTACTTTTTGTCGCGACGGCTTATAAAAGGCATAATAACGACATCATCACACCGTGGATGGTTCAGCTCATTCAGCGCCTGCGCTTGGAAGGGATCGATGTCTCGGTCTTTACATCATCATACAAAGGTCTTGGGAATCAGGTTATCGATCGTGTTCCGGTGTACCGTTTTCGATACTTTTTCCGCAAATATGAACGACTGACCCATGAGCAAACTGCGGTCGATAGATTTGGCCAGGGTTTGTACAATGTTTTCCTGAGTTTTCTTTACGTTATTTTCGGTACGATCGCGATGGTACGTCTGGTCCGGATCAAACGCTTCGATGTCATTCACGTAAACTGGCCTTTCCCACATATCATTTTTGGCCTGGTCGGCAAGGCTTTCAGTCGCGCGCGGGTATTCTCGACTTTTTATGGCCTGGAGATTCGCTGGTTAAAAAAGAAATTTCCCTTTTTGATCAAACCTTTCGCTATGCTGATCAACAGTTCCGATGTCATTACCGCTATTTCCAATCACACTGCCGGAGAATTAGTACAAATCGTCAATAAAAAGATCAATATCATACCATTTAGTATTTCGATCAACGAAAAGAGAATTATATCTGTAGACCATAAAGAGATCGTTTTTGTCGGCAGGCATGTGGAACGTAAAGGCGTGAACATACTCATTGAAGCCTTTAATCTTGTTCATAAAGCTATCCCCCATAACCTTATTATCGTAGGTGACGGACCAGAAAGAAAGATCTGGGAAAATTTGGTTAACCGCTATAAACTCGGTGATCGTGTCAAATTCACCGGGTGGATATCTGATGATGAATTGACCGAACAGTACCGGCGCTGTAGTTTTTTTGTCCTCCCCGCGATCTATGATAAACACGGCGACACCGAAGGTCTGGGCGTAGTAATGATCGAAGCCATGTCTTTTGCTAAACCGGTGATCGCTTCAAAAGCTGGTGGTATCACTGATGTTGTAGAACATGGAGTGAATGGTTTGCTAGTGCCGCCGGGTGACGTTTCAGCCCTTGCAGATGCGTTACGTACATTGGCAACCGATACGAAATTAAGCAGAAAACTGGGTCAAAGGGCTAAAAAGTCCATTGACGAAAGATTCAATTGGGATAAAATTGTAAAAAGGTTGATTTCTTTATATGCCACAGGAGAGAAATAAATGAATGGTTCAAATATGAAACGCACAATTGAAGCGTTACTAATAGCGACTGATGCACCATTAACTCTGAAAAGAATGATCGAGATCACTGAACTGCCAAAGGAGGATATTGTCCGCTTTGTTGAAGAGTTGAATCAAGAATACCAGGGATCAAATCGGGCTTTTGAAATCAAAGCCATCGCCGGGGGGTATCAAATATACACTCTCCCAGAATTCGCGCTATGGGTCGGCGCACTGCACGATCGTAAGAGTAAATTATCAAAAGCCGCGCTTGAAACCCTGGCCATAGTCGCGTATCACCAGCCTATTACCAGGGCTGAACTTGAAAAAGTACGGGGTGTCGATTCAACCTATATGCTCGATGCGCTGCTTCAGAAAAACCTCATTAAAACATGCGGTAGATTGTCCGTACCAGGACGGCCTATTCGCTACGGCACAACTAATGAATTTTTAAGATATTTCGGTATAAAAGACCTGGATGACCTACCCCGGGAAGAGGATTTTGGTGAAGCTATAACAGCTGGTTTTGAAGACACGAGTGGTGAACTCGCTGGAGAAGAGAAGGAAGGAGAGCCTGCTGACCCTAGCCAGGAACAAGATCATTTAGAAGAAGAACAGGTTGAAGACGATATGGCTGAAGACGAAGGTAATGAATTGTTCACTGTATGATATCAGTCAAAAAAGAAATTAGTGAATTACTTAAAAACTATGGTACGAGAATAGTTGGTTTTTGCACGATTCCAGAGAATGCTGAATTATTGGAGATCAATGAAAAACTGCCAAGAGCGGTTGTTTTTGGATTTCCTTTATCAAAAGCAGTGTTAGAGACGATAAAAGATCGACCAACGCTCATTTATAAGCACCATTATAAAACGATAAACTGGATATTAGACCAGACTGCTTATCACTGTGCGCGCTATATAGAAAATATGGGTAAAAAAGCGATCCCGATCCCGGCATCACAACTTATAAACTGGGAGACTCATAAGGGACATATTTCTCATCGGACTTTAGCACAAGAAGCTGGCCTCGGATACATCGGGAGAAGTGGTCTGCTCATACATCCGGATTTTGGTGCACAGGTAAGGTATGTATCGATATTAACAGACCTTGAATTTGAGCCGGACGAGAAAATAGAAGGAGATTGCGGTGCCTGCCAGAAGTGCATGAGCGCATGCCCGGCACAGGCGATAACTGAAAAAGGCGTTGATATTAAACGGTGTTATGAAAAGCTCTGTGAGTTCGCCAGTATCAGGGGCATAGGTCAGCATATCTGCGGTGTTTGTGTTAAGGTTTGCGATGGCCGAAATTAAACAACCCCAGAAGGTTTTAGTAATCACCGGGTTGATCTATAAAAACGATTTTCACATTACCGAGCTGCTCGATATATTGCGTAACGAATTAGGAGATATTTCTCTAACATCCGAGGTTATTCCATTTACTCATACTGTTTACTATAGAAAAGAAATGGGTGATAACCTTTTACGTCAGTGGTTTGCCTTTGGCGATCTTATAGTTCCAGATGCCCTTACTGAATTAAAGCACCGTTCGAATGAAATAGAACTAAGATTCCTCGGCGAGAAAGGCGGGAGACTTGTTAATATTGATCCCGGACTTATAACGATGAGCAGTTTGATACTTGCTTCAACGAAGAATTATTCACACCGCATATATATCGGAAAAGGGATTTATGCTGAGGTGACGCTTATTTACAAACACCAGAAATTTACTTCATTGGAATGGACTTATCCCGATTATCAAGAGATAAAAGCTCTGGATTTTTTTCAAAAAGCAAGAGATACCCTAAAAGAAAGATTGAAAAATCACTCTGGGAGTGTCGATGCTTAACAACAGGAGTTATGATGTTTGATCTATCAGTAGAAGGACACTTTTCAGCAGCTCATCAGGTCAAAGGATACCCGGGTGATTGTGCTAGTATACACGGTCATACCTACCGGGTAAAAGTAGTACTAATGACTGAGAAATTGGATAATATAGGCATGGCGATCGATTTCAGACATGTTAAAACTATTCTTGAGCAGATACTCGCTGAACTTGACCACAAAAATCTAAATGACCTTACTTATTTCAATGAACATAATGCTACCGCAGAATTTGTAGCCATGTATATTTTCAATGAAATGAAAAAGAAAACAAGTATGGTAAAATCAGTAACGGTATGGGAAGGACAAAATAATTCAGTATCATACTATGAAACTTAAGAGCATTATACTCCTCTCTGGTGGTCTTGACTCTACAGTCAGCGCGGTGATCGCTAAACATAAGACTGATCCGCTATTTGCCTTGACCATTGATTACGGACAACGTGCGGCAAAAATGGAAATAGCCGCATCAAAAAAGATCTGCCGCGTATTAAAAATAAAACATAAATCAATTAAACTCCCCATATTTAAGGAATTCAAAAATCTGGCTTTGCTGCAATCTAATAAAAATATCAGTGCTAAGAAGTTCAGTAGATTGAAAGACGTATGGATCCCGAACCGGAATGGTCTATTTATTAATATCGCCGCGTGTCTTGCTGAGTATTATCATGCTGATATTATTGTAACCGGTTTTAATCAAGAAGAAGCGGCTGAGTTCCCGGACAATAAACCGCAATTCATGGCCGCGATCAACCACGCATTGATGTTCAGCACACTTACTAAGGTCAAAGTTACAAGTTATGTCGCCGATTATACAAAAAAACAGATCTATAAGATCGGCTTAAAATATAATGCGCCTTTAAAATATGTTTATTCATGTTATCTTGGAAAAAAAGAAATGTGTGGAAAATGCGGTTCATGTAAAAAACTGCTTAAAGCCCTTGAATAAATTTGCTGTGGTAACAATAAAGTATATCGCATTATGGTGTTTAATCTTGGCATTATCGGTTTTGTTTTTTAATCTTAATAGAACAAAATACTATGGGGTGCAACGAGTCCTCTCGTTGCAGAATTATGAACAACAATAACGCTAAATACACAATCTACAAACACAACCCACCCCATCTCTTCTTACCAAATGCTACATACATGATAACTGCATCCACCCATAAAAGGAAAAGACTCCTTTATAATCATAATCTAAAGTCACTTTTATTAAATTCTATTATTAAATACTTCTCGAAATATTCATGGCAGATCAAAGCGTATGTGATATTAGAAAATCATTACCATATACTAACACTCGCTCCAGAGAATAATGATTCTATGTCAAAGAATATAAATAACCTAAACAAAAAACCGGGAACGAAAATCTGGTGGAATTACTGGGATACATGTTTGACTTATGAAAATTCATACTACGCACGATTGAATTATATTCATTTTAATCCAGTAAAACATGGATATGTAGATAACGCGAAGAAATGGGAATTTAGTAGCTATAAGGAATTCTATAAATTTGATTATACTAACGCAAAAAGGATAGAAAAAGAATTTCCATTTGATAGAGTAAAGGTGTATGATGATTTTTAAAGGGATAAAGAAATACCCAAGAAAAGACGCAACGAGAGACTCGTTGCAGTCCAAAAAACTGAAAAACCCCACGAGTAACTCGCTGCAATCCAAAAAACTGAAAAATACCGTGAGAGATGTGTTGAACCCAAAAGTTATTATTCGAAAAAAACGCGATGGTAAAAAGTTAAACGAACAGGAAATAGAATATTTCATTTCTGAATATACAAAATATAATATCCCGGATTATCAAATGGCCGCTTTTTTAATGGCCATTTATTTTCAAGGCTTAGATTTTTATGAGACATCTTGCTTGATGAAGGCCATGATGCACTCTGGCAAAGTTCTCAATCTCAGAGAAATTAAAAAACCGATCATTGATAAGCACTCTACCGGTGGGGTCGGTGACAAAGTCTCATTGATCCTGGCACCTTTAATGGCATCATGCGGTATCTGTGTACCTATGATATCAGGTCGAGGCCTGGGACATACTGGCGGTACGCTCGACAAATTAGAATCAATCCCCGGATTTCGCACAAACTTAACTCTTAAAGCATTCAAGCGCCAATTAAGCCACCTCGGTGTTGCCCTGATCGGCCAAACCCGGGAAATCGCGCCGGCTGATAAAAAAATCTATGCCTTGCGTGATGTCACCGCAACGGTCGATTCCATACCACTTATTGCCGCAAGCATCATGTCAAAAAAGCTCGCCGAAGACCTGAACGGTCTTGTTCTTGATATAAAATTTGGGAGCGGTGCCTTTATGACTGATTATGACAAAGCGAAGAAACTCGCGCGCACTATGATCCAGATCGGCAAACGAGCCGGGGTAAAAGTCACCGCAGTGCTCACTGATATGAATAATCCTTTGGGAGAATATGTCGGTAATTCTCTGGAAGTCATGGAAACGATCGAGGCGTTAAAAGGTAGAGGATCAAAAGATCTTATGGAAGTAACTTATGCACTCGGTAGAGAAATGCTCAAGCTCGCAAAGGTAAAAGGAGGGGAAACCCTGCTTAAAAAGAATATAGCTACCCGTGCTGCTTTGGATTGTTTCAAAAAGATGGTATGTGTCCAGAATGGAGATATTCTTATTTTTAATGACTATAAACGTCTGCCCATAGCCAAACATAAATACCGAGTCCTCGCAAAAAAATCCGGTTATGTGCATAAAATCGACAATTATCAAATTGGTATGTTGCTAGTGACATTGGGCGGCGGGAGAATCAAAATGGAGGATAAAATCGACCCTTCATGCGGATTTAAAATCCATAAAAAAATCGGGAACAAAGTAAAAAAAGGAGATCGCCTGGTAGAAATTTTCTGCGATGATCCTGTTAAGGCACGCTCAATCAGTAAAAAAATGCACGATGTCTTTACGATCCGAGCACATGCTTGTAATCGAATGCAGATGATCTGTGATATATTGCATTGAATAATAGATACAAAATCGCAATACCTATATACTTATAGTAAATACCCTTGACTATACTGCAATATCTATTATAATGATATAGATGATTAAGTCTTATTGAGGTACATGAATTGAAAAATCTTTTGTTCATAATTATATCACTCGGTATCTACTCGACTGCTCATGCTGAATGGGAGGCAATCGGCCCTTTTGGGGGATATCTTAGAGCTCTGGCTTTGGATCCCTCGAATAATAATACACTTTACTGCGCTTCATCCTCATCAAATGCAAGAATTTTCAAATCAACTGATTCGGGCACAACCTGGGATTATTGCAGCAGAATACCGAATTATATCTATTGTCTTGATGTCGACCCCAGTAATCCAGCTGCTCTTTATGCTGGCAGCTTTGGCGCGATCTACAGATCGACCGATGCCGGTTCTACATGGTTAGAATGCAACATATCTGGACTTGATATCTGTGGTATCAGAGTACATCCTGATTCATCATCGACAATATATGCCGCGGGTGGAGAGTTTATTAGCGGTCTTTATGTCATGACCTTTTTTAAAAGCACTAATAGCGGTGTCGACTGGACGAGTCTACCTCTGAACTCATACAGCGGATTTTCCTATTCCCTCGCCCTCGATCCTCTCGACCCTTTGACAATCTATGTTGGCGGCTATTATTATGATACAACGACTGTCCCTTGTGTCTTTAAATCTACTGACGGCGGCAATAGTTTCTTTGAAAGCTCAACCGGGCTGCCGACGGTTTCACAGCGCGTGTATTCGCTGGGTATACACCCGACCAATCCTGACATTTTATACGCGGGCACTTATTATGATGGGATTTACCGCTCGACTAATGCCGGAGCTACCTGGTCACAGGCGTCTGGCAGCGCCTGGTTTTTCTCAACTATAGCAACGACCACGGCTAATCCGGATTTTGCCTATGCCGGTGCCGATACGGTTATATACAAAACGACTGATGCCGGGAACTCATGGTATAGTATTGGTTCAGGCTATGGGGGCGGTCGCCGATTATTTCGCAGTATAATAGCACACCCTTTAAATGATTCAATCGTCTACACCACGGACTATTCTGGATTCTTTAAGTCATGCAATGGCGGTGCAACCTGGATTTCATCTAATTACTGTATTAATATCGCGTCGATAACCTGCTTTGCTGTTGCACCATCGATGTCATCAATAATATATATATATGTTGAGGGCTATGGTGTATACAAAACAGTAAATAGCGGTCTTTCTTGGACGAAAATGCCGAGTCCTTTTGCATGCAGACTCGGTGCTTTAGGTGTGCACATATTAAATCCAGACATCGTATATGCTCTGGAAGGCGATGGGTGAGGGTATGCAAGGCTCCTAAAGAGCACAGACGGCGGGTCTGTCTGGTCACTTCTCGATGCATATCATATGGCTGATGGAAGCGTGCTGACCGCTGATCCGATAAATGATTCGGTATACTGGACTGGCGGTAAGTATGGCTATATGAGTGTTTGCAAAACAACAGACAATGGAATATTTTGGGAAAGATACAACATAAGTGAACCGCTCGAAGGGTGGGCATATGACCTGGCGATCGACCCGATAGACCCCGATATTATCTATGTCGGTGGTATCCCTGACCTTTATAAAACAATTGATGGCGGAAGAACCTGGGCAGTTTCATCCACGGGCCTCGATGGATATGCACACGATATTGAAATAAGCCCTCAAAATACCGACATTATTTTTACCGGAACGCCGAGTGGTGTTTACAAAACAACAGATGCAGCGATGATGTGGCAGTACAAAGGTCTCAGCGACGTAAATGCCTTGGTAGTGAACCCGCTGGCAATGGATACTATCTATGCAGGAACCATGGCTGGTGTTTTTCATAGCAGAGATCAAGGAAATACCTGGCATGCGATGGGTCTAGGAGATGAGCATATTACTGAAATGAAAATAGACCCGGATAAATATCTTTTTGCCGGGACTGAAGGAGCTGGTATGTTTCGCTGGAACATGAATGTCAGCATAGCAGAAAACCCTGACGATGAACAAAGCCAGGGATCGATGTATTATGCTGCACCAAACCCGGCAAAAGGCAGAACTACGGTTCATTATCAGGTGATAAATACCTCTGTGGTCAGTCTATGTGTTTATGATATACAGGGACGACTCGTTAAAAAGCTCGTCCATGATCAACAGAACCCGGGTATCTATGCAGTGTCCTGGCATGGTGTAGATGATAATAAAATACCTGTTTCAGCAGGAGTATATTTTTACAGGCTAACCATCGACAAAACGCAGTTCATTCAAAAAGTCATTCTACTTAAATAAATCAATCCCAGCGGATTATACCGAGCTGTTCAGCTTTACCGAACTTCATTAGATAGGCATCTGAACCTTTCTCTGTTTTGCTCTCAATAGCGATGCAGAATCCTGTGAAAGCAGTCGGCCGATTGATCGCACCCAGTGTCGCGTATCTTGTAAACCAGGAAATAAATCCTCTTGTACTGTGTTTGAGAACCAACACATCATCACCGACCGACCCGGCTATATAGAAATTTAACCGGTCAGTACTACATGAAGTATAAATAAGATGAGGGCTGCATAAAAATGGTTCAGCTGGCTCGTTTTTCCTGCCTTTAAATGTCTTGGTCCACATTTGCTCACCGTTCTGGTCATATTTAACTGTAAGCACCTCTTCTATGCCCGCTTCATTCACACTGCTCCCGACAGCAAATACGAATAGAGATTCTGGCGTTGATTCTTCCAAAATGAGCGCATGTGCAATATCGTCCTGATGGGTTGCTCCATCAAAATCCTTTTCAAGAAAAAGACTATCATTTTGGTCGTATATTAAAAGCACATAATCCTTACCCGTTTCATTGTTATTTGTCGTTCCAAGAATATAGACATTGCCGTTTTTATCTGTTTGAATATCAGCGATGGAATTTGTGTTCCCGAAAGTTTCATGTTCGATAAGATCGACAAATCTCCCAAGACTATCGTATTTTATGTAGAATAAATCATTGGTATTTTTATGAACCCCGGCAATAAGGGATTGACCGTTATTGCCAACACAAAAAAACAGCGTATCAAATTTAAGATTTCGTTTCTGGTATTTATTCAACCAGGCCAGATCGCCTGAGGATCGATATTTTGCTATGAAAATCTCCCTGGAATCTCTTCCTACTTCAGTCCAGCCAGCGACATAAAGGTTATTCAAATAATCATTGATCAATACACCGGTTAAATTACTATGCGACCTCTGCACGATCTTGTCCCACTGCAGATTACCTAAACTATCATATTCTATCAAAACGAGAGCATTAAAACCTTTTGTGTCTGTGGTCTGAGTCAGGACGAATATTTCAGGCTGGCGATCGACGAGATCTGCGAAGAAAGCGCGTATTGTATAACCCCTTGCTGATTCAAAGTCTTGTGATCTATATATTGTATGCCATAAAAGCTCACCCTCTTCACTGTATTTCGCAGTAATGCACACCGGCTCTTTATCAGACATCCAATAGGCTCCAGTAATATAATTGTCTGTTTTTAATGAAGAAATATCGTTAATCCGGTAATTACCCGGACCGGCTGGTTCACATTTTACCACCCACTTTGTTTCCATATCACTACATTTAACAAAGAAAATGATTGATAGGATCATGAATACAAGGTTCTTCATATAATTATTATAATAATAGTCAATATCGTGTCAAGGACTTGAACGGAAAAATTTCTTAACAAAGATATTTTTTCTTCTACATTTATGTGCAGGAATCAGGTTTGATATAGTGGCTTTGAATGGGGGGCTTTGTTTTTATTCAGCCCATTCTTTTAGAGCTTCTTTAATCTTTTCTTCGATTTTAATCGCAATCTCTTCCCATTCTTTTTCTTTCTCTTCTTTATCTGTTTCGTCTAACCATGCTTTTATACCCTTTCGAACTCTTTCTTCAATACGGTCTCCAAACTTATCCCAGTCTTTCTTTTTCAAACGGTATTGTCTTCTCGTATGTCTGAACATACCGCCCAGCGATATCATCAGGCCTATTAAAAACCCTAGATTATATGACCAGCCAGTATTACTCACTTCATAGATGCCGACTTCACGGGTAAACAGACTGATAACAAAAGTTATCACAATGATCAGACCATGCCATATCCCAGCCCAGAATCCTGCATCATGCCCCGGGTTGATCTCCTGGTCCCATCGTTCGTTGCCTGGAGCACAGCTGAGGACAATGAAGGCGAGTATGATTACTAAGGCGAATAATAGATATCCTTTTTTTGTGAACATACATCCTCCTTATTGATGTTTTATAAGTATAGGGATAGATATCACGATAGTCAATATACAAATTTTGTTGACCGGTGTCCAAAATATAAACCCAGAAGATCTGGTTTCAGGGTATCAGTTTTTAGAAACAGCTCTCATTTCTCCTCTCCCTTGACTTGCCGATAAATTCGATTAAGATATAGGCAAGGAGGAATATGGCAAAGGACGAAAAAGAAAAAGTATTGAATGTAGCCATCACACAGATTGAAAAACAATTCGGAAAAGGATCAATTATGCGTCTTGGCGATAAAGGAGCAAAAGTCGATGTTGATGTGATCCCAACAGGATCGATCAGTCTTGACTATGCCCTTGGCATCGGCGGCTTTCCACGCGGTCGGGTCGTCGAGATCTTTGGCCCGGAAGCAGGAGGCAAAACAACACTCGCCTTAGAAGCTATTGCTCAAGCTCAAAAAATGGGGGGTACCGCAATATTTATCGATGTCGAACATGCCTTTGATCCTAATTATGCCCAAAATTTAGGCGTTGGTTTAGCTGATCTGCTGATCTCGCAACCAGATACTGGCGAGCAGGCTCTCGAGATCACAGAAATACTGACCCGCTCGGGTGGCGTAGATATTATTGTTTTGGATTCTGTCGCCGCACTAGCTCCAAAAGCAGAGATCGCTGGAGAAATGGGTGAACTGCAAGTAGGGTTGATCGCTCGTCTTATGTCTCAAGCGTTACGCAAGCTTACCGGCGTTATCAGCAAATCGAATACCTGTGCAGTATTTATCAACCAGATACGCCATAAGATCGGCGTGATCTATGGTTCTCCAGAGACGACTCCTGGCGGCATGGCTTTAAAATTCCATTCATCAATCCGATGTGACATCAGGAGGATCGCTACCATTAAAAAAGGTGATGCCGTGATCGGCTCAAGAACAAGGGTCAAAATAGTGAAGAACAAACTCGCACCACCCTTTAAGAAAGCGGAATTCGATATTATTTACGGCGAAGGAATATCTAAGTACGGGGAATTGGTCGATCTTGGTGTCGACCTCAAAATAATCCAAAAATCTGGCTCCTGGTATTCTTATGGCGAAGAGCGAATAGGACAAGGACGGGATGCAGTTATGGAATTGCTGCAAGATAATACTGATATCGCGCAGAAGATTGAACAGAAAATACGCGCCGAGATGAATCCCTCAAAGAAAAATAATAGTGAAGATAACCAAGATAGAGACTCAAAAAAAGAATAGCGATCGTTGTTCGATTTTTATCGACGGTAAATTCAAGTTTGGTTTGACCAAAGAACTTGTTATCACATATGGGCTATATGAAGGCATTGAAATCACCGACCACCAAATCAATGAGATTCTGCATCAAGCGGAAAAAAACAAGATCATGAATCGGGCTCTCAAGATACTCTATTATCGCCAGAGGTCAGTAAAGGAAATGCGTGACAGATTGAAGCATATCGGTTATGATGATCTGTTAATCGATGAAGTGATCGACGAGTTGATCTCGGAACGAACTTTGGATGATGAGCGTTTCGCAACGGCTTTTGTAAATGATCATACCAGTATAAAACCAAAAGGCAACCGTTTCATTATCAGCGAATTAACTAAAAAAGGAATAACCAAAGAAATAATCTTACGTCTCCTCGACAAAAGGGATGAAGAGCGATTAATAAAAGAGTATATCGAAAAGAAAGCACGTCACCTGAATATTTATGACCGGAAAGATCGGCAAAGACTATTGCGCCGCTTATTGAATCACGGGTTTACCTCGAACCTTGTTTTTGATATCATAAAAGAGATGGATATAACGAGGGCAGACCTATGAAGAGTAATAAATTACGTCAGAGCTTCCTTGATTTCTTTAAAGAAAAAGATCATACCATTGTTCCCTCGATGTCGCTCATACCGAAAGATGATCCGAGTCTTCTCTTTATCATCGCGGGAATGGTGCAGTTCAAACCTTTGTGGACGGGCGCCATCCCGTTGCCTTATTCGCGTGCAACCAGCGTGCAGAAATGCCTTCGCACTTCAGACCTTGATAATGTGGGGAAAACCCGTCGCCACCTTACTTTTTTCGAAATGCTCGGGAATTTTTCCTTTGGTGACTATTTCAAGGAAGAAGCGATTATTTGGGCATGGGAATTTCTGCTTGATGTATTGCATATCGATGAAAGTAGATTGGCCGTTTCCGTATATAAAAACGATGACGAAGCTTTTAATATATGGCATAAAAAAATCGGTTTACAGAAAAACAAAATTTCCCGGCTCGGAGAAGAAAGCAATTTTTGGGGTCCGGCCGGCAACACCGGACCATGTGGTCCTTGTTCTGAGATCTTCTATGATCTGGGTGAGGAATATGGTTGCGGTCAAAACGCCTGCGGCCCAGGTTGTGACTGCGACCGCTATCCGGAGATCTGGAATCTTGTTTTTCCGCAGTTCAATCAGACCGTATCGGGTAAACGCGAACCGCTAAAAAACCGCGGCGTCGATACAGGCATGGGTTTTGAGCGACTCGTCGCGGTTGTCCAAAAGAAAGATTCATTTTTTCAGACCGATCTATTTTATCCCATAATAGAAGATATTATTGCAAACAGGGATATCTCTTATGGCAAAGATAAAGTAAAAGATATCGAACTCAATGTAATCGCTGATCATATCAGAGCATTGACTTTTGCCATCGGCGATGGGGTCATTCCATCTAATGAAGAACGTGGTTATGTATTGCGCAGAATTCTGCGCCGGGCAGTCCGCCTTTGCCGCAACCTTGGTTTTAATCAAGCATTTTTGTATAAACTGGTTCCCCGTGTCGTAGATATTTATAAAACAGCTTACCCAGAGCTTTTGGAAAGACGTGAAGAAATAACTTTGGTCGTGAAATCAGAAGAGGAGAGATTTCTTTTTACCATGGAAAAGGGTCTGCAGCAATTCGAGGATATCAGCAAAACGCGAAACTCGATCTCTGGAGAGGAAGCATTCAAATTATATGATACCTATGGTTTTCCCATTGAACTGACCCGAGAAATAGCATTGGAAAAAGGCATAACTGTCGATGAAGAGGGATTCACGAATAAATTAGAAAAAGCCAGAGAGAACTCAAAAGCCAAAGCTAAATTCATGCCCAAGGGTGAATGGACTATATTGAGCGATGAAAACGGGGCATTCATGGGTTACGACAAAGTTGAGATAGAAACCGAGATAATAAAATACAACATATATGAGAAAATCATCGAAATCGTACTAAAAGAATCGCCGTTTTATGCCGAGGCAGGGGGTCAGATAGGCGATAAGGGTGAGATCCTTGGCCACGGATATAAATTGGCAGTTCAGGATACATACTGGTATCAATCTATGATCGTTTGCCACTGCACCCTTACGCAGGGAACATTTTCTCCTGGCAAAGTCGTTGCGAGGGTAGCGGTAAGTCATCGTAAAGAAAGCGCCCGTGCTCACACGGCAACTCATTTGCTGCATGCTGCTTTGAGGAAAGTCCTGGGTGAACACGCTCGGCAAGAAGGTTCGTTTGTCGAACCAGGAAGATTTCGCTTTGATTTCATACATTTCAATCCCTTGAGTGATGATGAAATTAAAGGTATAGAAGATCTTGTAAACAAGAAAATTCTCGCTAATATACCCGTTGAAAAGTTCAACGCGACTCTTGAAAAGGCAAAAAAACTTGGGGCCATGGCGATTTTCGGTGAAAAATATGGTAGTGATGTCAGGGTAATAAAAATAAATGATTTTTCAATAGAGCTCTGTGGAGGGATTCATCTAGATAATACCGGGGAGATCGGTCTCTTTAAAATAATATCTCAAGAGGCCGCAGCCGCTGGGATACGAAGGATCGAAGCTATCGTTGGATTGCGTCTCTTTGAGGAAATTCGGAAAAATGAAACGACGATAAAAGAAATAGCTAATCTGGTAGGTGGAAAAAATGTCGATCTTGTTAACTGGGTTTCTGATTCTTTGCAAAAATTTAAAGAGACTGAAAAAGCCTATCAAGAAACACTATCTGAACTGGCGCGCAGTGAAGCAATGGTACTGCTCGCTAAATTATGGGAAGAGAAAAGTAATTTTATCGCGAAAGAACTAAAAAACTACGGCAGTCAGGGCATGCGTTTAGTCGCTGACATGATCAGGGCTAAAACAAAAAAAGCACTCGGTATATTCTATGAGAAGAAAAAAGGAAAGATATACTATTTAATATTTGTCGGCGATGAATTTGTAAACAAACTTCCGGCCAACAATTTAATTAGGGAAGTAAGCAAGATCCTCGGCGGTGGCGGCGGCGGTCGTCCACATATGGCTGAAGGCGGCGGTGGAGATCCGACAAAAATATCTCAAGCAATAGACTTTCTTAAAAGTAAGATCAAGTAGTTTCCCGATTGGTATTTTTGTACAAGCACGCAAAGATAGCCACCCGATTTATCGAGCATGAGTATGGCTATAAGCCCAATAAATTGGGCAACTACAAAGCGGGTGATATATAACCCTTGAAATCCAAAGCAAATTATATAGAATTAATTTAAATAAAAGGAGGAAAGTATGAAGAAGATTCTCATTATTACCGCCGTCCTGCTCCTGGTAGTTGCTGCTGAAGCCAAGAGTTATCGATCACTAGTTGAGATTGAACCTAAGGCAAGTCTTTATATCGGCAGTGTCCGTTTTGGTCTTGGTTGTGATGTGGTATTCAATCCACTACGAACAGTCGGATTCCGTCTCGGCGTTACTGAACTCAGCTTTGGTGATTATACTCAATTCTACCTCAACCACAGTACCTCGCTCGATGCTCTCATCTATTTCCCGATGAGCGGTATGCAACCTTATGTCCATACTGGTTTTGGGTTTAATATGATAGATGTCGGCGGTGGTTCGAGTACTTTTTTTTCGATCCGCGGAGGCCTCGGCTTGAGCTATCCATGGAGCCGCGGTTCTAATCTCTTTGTCGAACCGGGCGTTATTATTTCGGGAAATGGTGAAACAGACGTATGGTTTCGGCTTTCTGTCGGAGCAAGGTTTGGTGTCTTGAAATGATCGAAGAAGTGGTTATTTCAAAAGCAATAATCGAGTCGTATCTCAAAGATCTGCTCGCCTCAGTTGAGAGCGACGTTATAATCGGCGGTGCTGGTCCTTCTGGACTATGTGCAGGCTATTACCTCGCGCAAAAGGGTATAAAAACCATCCTCTTTGAGCGGGGTCTCAAACTTGGCGGTGGTATGCCGGGTGGCGGTATTATGTTCAACCGAATCGTTGTTCAAGATGAAGCCAAGCATTTGCTCGATGAATTCGGAATAAACTATCAGGAATACCAACCCGGCTACTACGTCGCCAATTCATTAGAAACAACTGCCTGCCTTGCAAATATAGCGATAAAGGCAGGTTTAAAAATCTATAATTTAATATCTATCGAAGATGTCATTGTACGCAAAAACTCTGTTAACGGAGTCGTTGTCAATTGGTCGAGTGTTGAATTAGCAAAACTCCATATCGACCCGCTCTCTTTCAAATCCAAGATAGTAATCGATGCCACTGGACATCCGTGTGAAATCGTTCATATCGTCGAGCGGAAAAGCAGCGGGAAATTGCTAACGCCATCGGGAAAAATAGAAGGAGAAAAATCAATGTGGGCAGAGGTCGCTGAGCAGTTAACCGTGGAAAACACCAAAGAAGTCTTTCCCAATCTGTACGTTGCCGGCATGGCAGCAAATGCGGTTTTTGGCGGCCCAAGGATGGGTCCTATTTTTGGCGGTATGCTTTTGTCCGGCAAAAAAGTGGCACAATCAGTAATCACAAAACTTTGACAGACCAGGGGTTTAGATCGAACAATGAACTCCGTTCCCCGAAAATAAGGGGAATAACAAAATACTTAAATAATATCCGTCTGTTCTCAAAGAACGCCCGGTTGTTTCTTATGGGGACATTTTTTATGGGTATGGGTTTTTCTGGATTCATGCTTCTTTTTAATCTATACCTAAAGGCATTAGGTTTTCCTGAAGGACGCATCGGCAATATAATCTCGGTTACGACTATCGGGATGGTCATTATGGCCATCCCGTCATCGATCGCGATCAGAAGATTCCCGATAAAAAGAATACTCCTTGTCGCGACCCCGATAGCTACGTTATCTTATATGATCCAGGTTTCTACAGCGAACTACCCGCTCATTATGACCGGCGGGCTCTTTGCAGGTCTTACAGCAGTCTTTTCGCGGGTTGCTGCTGCTCCCTTTTTCATGCGTAATAGTGCACCGACTGAAAGACCTTATCTCTTTAGTATGCAATTTGCCCTGTCTCTTGTTGCGGGCATTATCGGCAGTCTTGTCGCCGGTTATTTACCTGGTTTTATTGAAAAATCTAATATCGCACCGCCTCTTGCCTATCGCTATACATTGCTTATTTTCAGTGGCCTGGTCCTTACTGCCCTGATCCCCTATTTTATGATATCAGAAAAACCTGCAGGAAAAATCGAGCGGATGAAAATACATTCATGGCGCCTTATCTTCAAGCTGTTCTTACCTGGTTTGATCGTTGGTATTGGAGCCGGCTTAAGTATCCCTTTTTTAAATCTGTATTTCAAATATCTTTTCCACACGGCAACCGAATATATCGGCATCCTCTATAGTGGGCAACAATTACTCATGATAACAGGATTGTTAATCGCACCGGTTATCGCCGAAAAGATCGGTAAGATAAGAACGGTTGTTTTATCGCAGTTAATATCCATACCTTTCTTGATCATGCTGGGATTGACCGCCAATTTATTTTTAGCGATCATGGCCTTCCTTATCCGGGCAGCATTAATGAATATGGCTCAGCCACTGTTCACGAACTACGCGATGGAAAGAGTCAAGCATGACGAGCAACCATTCACAAATGCTTTGTTAGTAATAGCCTGGACTGCTGGGTGGGGGGCCAGCGCGAGCGTTGGTGGCTATCTTATTGAGCGCCTTTCTTTTTCTGTACCGTTTTTTTTAACGAGTGCATTATATCTGCTTTCAACTTTGGTAATATTTGTATTTTTCAGGAAAGACAGTCCGCATCAATAGATTTTATCACTGCCTGTCCCGTAAGATTCTTTCTTACGGGATAATCATTTTCCCCATCACTGTCATCGATGTGAACCAACGGTTCACAAAAAAAAGACCCGGCAGCGACCTACTCTCCCATGCCGTCACCAGCATAGTACCATCGGCCCAGATGGGCTTAACTTCTCTGTTCGGAATGGGAAGAGGTGTGACCCCATCGGTATTGCCACCGGGAAAAATCATTAGTTATTATGTAATTAAGTAATTGAGTTATTCTATTAATTACATAATAACTCAGTTACCCAATAACTGACTTTTTAAAAAGGCGGAAGGTAATCCAAGTCGCTCGACTGATTAGTACCACTCAGCTCAATACATTACTGTACTTACACTTGTGGCCTATCAAACCTGTCATCTACAGGTTGTCTTATGGTCTTTTCTACCGAAGCAGAAAAGAACGGGAGACCTTATCTTAGGAGAGGCTTCCCACTTAGATGCTTTCAGCGGTTATCCCTTCCGGACATAGCTACCGAGCGCTGCTGCTGGCGCAACAACTCGTAAACCAGAGGTCCGTCCATCCTGGTCCTCTCGTACTGAGGACAGCTTCCTTCAAGTCTCCTGCGCCCATGATGGATAGAGTCCGAACTGTCTCACGACGTTCTGAACCCAGCTCACGTACCGCTTTAATGGGCGAACAGACCAACCCTTGGGACCTTGTCCAGCCCCAGGATGCGATGAGCCGACATCGAGGTGCCAAACCGGGCCGTCGATATGAACTCTCGAGCCCGATCAGCCTGTTATCCCCGGAGTACCTTTTATCCGTTGAGTGATGGCCCTTCCACACGGAACCACCAGATCACTAGGCCCGCGTTTCCGCTCTGCTCGGCCCGTCGGCCTCGCAGTCAGGCTCCCTTGTGCCCTTACACTCAATGTCCGATTACCGACCGGACTGAGGGAACCTTGGGGCGCCTCCGTTACATTTTAGGAGGCGACCGCCCCAGTCAAACTGCCCACCTGCCACTGTCTCCCGCCTTACAAGGGTGGGATTAGAACCTCTGACAAAGCAAGGGTGGTATTTCACTGTTGGCTCCATCCCGGCTGACGCCGAAATTTCAAAGCCTCCCACCTATGCTACACATGCTTTGCAAAAATTCAATAGCAAGATGCAGTAAAGGTTCACGGGGTCTTTTTGTCCTATCATGGGTAGGCGGCATCTTCACCGCCACTTCAATTTCGCCGGGCTTCTCGTTGAGACAGCGCTCTAGTCGTTACACCATTCGTGCAGGACGGAACTTACCCGCCAAGGAATTTCGCTACCTTAGGACCGTTAGAGTTACGGCCGCCGTTTACCAGGGCTTCAGTCGGGAGCTTGGTTCTGGGCTAAACCGAAGTCCATCCCAGAACTAACAACCTTCTTTAACCTTCTGGCACCGGGCAGGTGTCAGTCCCTATACATTGCCTTGCGGCTTAGCAGAGACCTGTGTTTTTGTTAAACAGTCGCTAGAGCCCTTTCACTGCGCCCCGCTATTCATCATAGCGGGGACCCCTTCTTCCGAGGTTACGGGGTTAGATTGCCGAGTTCCTTAACGAGAATTCACCCGAGCACCTTAGGATATTCACCTCACCCACGTGTGTCCGTTTCCGGTACGGTCACTTTAGTTTCTGACATAGAGGCTTTTCTCGGCTGAATCTCGAGATGGGTTTATGACCTTTTGGGTCTCCCCATCACACTTCAAGATTAAGAAACACTGGATTTTCCTGGTGTCTCACTTGAAGCGCTTAGATCCCGTATTCCAACACAGGACCCATCTCTACCATCAGCGTCCCCCCATAGTTCATAACGAAACTAAGGTGGTAGCCGAATATTAACGGCTTTTCCATCGCCTACGCCTTTCGGCCTCGGCTAAGGCACCGACTAACCCTGGGCGGATTAACCTTCCCCAGGAAACCTTGGGCTTTCGGTGTCTCGGTTTTTCACCGAGATTATCGCTACTTATGCCGGCATATTCACTTCCAGTTCGTCGATCCTGGCTGACGCCAGAACTTCAACCTACAATGGAACGCTCTCCTACCCCTAGCATCCGTCGAAACGGATGCTAAGCCGCAGCTTCGGTGATTGATTTGAGCCCCGGTATATTTTCGGCGCAAAGTGGCTCGGCTGGTGAGCTGTTACGCTTTCTTTAAATGATGGCTGCCTCTAAGCCAACATCCCAGGTGTTTAAGTCACTTTACATCCTTTCCCACTTAATCAATTCTTAGGGACCTTAGCTGGCGATCAGGGTTATTCCCCTTTCGGCAATGAAGCTTATCCCCCACTGCCTCATTCCTGGATTTATAAGTAATAGCATTTGGAGTTTGATTGGATTTGAACCCCGAAAGGTCCTCCTCTATTCAGAGCTCTACCACTATTACTGAACATCCAAGACTGCCCCTAAAGGCATTTCGGAGAGAACCAGATATTACCCAGTTTGATTAGCCTTTCACTCCGACCCACAGTTCATCCGAAGATATTTCAACATCCACCGGTTCGGACCTCCATTCCGTGTCACCGGAATTTCATCCTGACCATGGGTAGCTCACTGGGTTTCGGGTAATATCCCAATCTACTAAATCGCCCTATTCAGACTCGGTTTCCCTGCGCCTCCTCTTGGTACTTTCGTATCAAGATTAAGCTTGCAGATTAGGGTAACTCGCCGGCTCATTATGCAAAAGGCACGCAGTCATTCTGATGCCCCCTCGGAATTGCTTCCAAGGGATCAAAATTCCTGCTGCTTGTAGACGCATAGTTTCAGGTTCTATTTCACTCCCCGCCAGGGGTTCTTTTCACCTTTCCCTCACGGTACTAGTTCACTATCGGTCATCTGAGAGTATTTAGCCTTACCCAGTGGTTTGGGCAGATTCCTACGAGATTTCACCTAACTCGCAGTACTTGAGAGTTCAATCAATGAAGATTCTCGGGGTTTCGTCTACTGGACTATCACCATCTATGGTATCCCTTTCCAGGAGATTTCAACTACCCTAAGACTTTGTAACTTCACAATCCTCAGAGCATTTGGATTCAACTGAACCTCACTACACCGACTGTACAACGCTTGCTCGCTTGAACACACAGCTCGGTTTAGGCTGTTCCGATTTCGCTCGCCGCTACTTTCGGAATATCTTTTCCTCAAGGTACTGAGATGTGTCACTTCCCTTGGTTGACTTCCTCTGCCAGAGGCAGAGAATATCTTACTTTGCAGTAAGATGGGTTTCCCCATTCGGCAATCGCCGGGTTAAAGGTTGTTCGCACCTATCCGACGCTTAACGCAGCCTACCACGGCCTTCGTCGCCTTCAGATACCAAGGCATCCACCATGCGCCCTTAATAACTTGGACATACGACCTTCCGCCAAATAAGTTTTCAAAGATCAAAAATCCCGTTTAGGATTACTACTACCTTATATTATAGATATAAAAAACCCTTTGTCAAGGGTAAACAACTAATCATTATATCTAAAAAAAGTTTTTTGTCAACACCTTTGATTACACCGAGTAAATAAAGATGACAGCGATACAAATCTCTGAAATCGTACTGTCATCACTGTAATTGACGCGACATGAAATTAATTCATGTCGCGTTAGAAATAAAAGCGGAAGCCTAACCCGCCCTCAAAATCGAAATCTGTTTCCGGGACAAAATCAACTACCGGATATATTTCTAAAAAAACACCAAATCGATCTATTAAATATTCGAGCCCACCACCGATCCTTAACCCAATATGAAAATCCGTATCATTTGAAGCCTCATTCTCTTTGACCCGGAACCGCCCGCCAAGACCCAAGTAAGGAACGACATTATCGAGGGTCTCGCCGCTTTCACCACGAACGACTCCGGGAAAAAGAAACTGGTAATCGCCGGTAATATGGAACCCGACGTCGCCAATAAAAGACCAACCGGCATTTATCTGAGCCGCTGATCTGGTGGCCAGAAAATATTTTCCCGTAAAGCCTGTTGGACTGCCGATAATTACGCCGATACCATACCTTCCGCCAAAGAGCAAACAAGGTACTAAGGACAGAATAAAACAATATTTCTTCATACCCTTATTCCCAGCTGTCTATCCTTAATGGCATTAATAAATACATAAGTTTATCATCTCCCTTTGGCAAAACAACCGCTGCGGTCGACTGTGACGTCAATTGAAAAACCACGTCGTTCGACAAGAGATGTCTCAGTGTTTCCAAAACATAGTTGGCATTAAACCAAACGCCCAGTTTTTCACCATCATAAACACAGGGGATATCTTCCTTTGCCTCACCGATGTCGGGTGAGGATGCGGAAAGAACTATTTTACTTTCACTAAAATCGAATTTCACATTCTTTATGTGCGGACTGGCAACCAAGGAAACTCTTTTTAATGCACCATCGAGCGTTTCTTTTTCGATCGTACATTTCCCTGAGAACTCCTTTGGAATAACCCCTTCATAGTTTGGATAGGGACCTTCTATAAGCCGTGCAATAACTGTCGTGTCGAGGAATTTTATACCCATCATTCTTTCTTCTGTGTAAAACTCCAATTTTTCTTCTGGTTTAGCATAATCGATAAGATCAAAGAGTTTTGTGGCGATTATCAAATCACCATCGGCAACCTTCTTTTCTGTTTTATACATCGCCAATCTGGCACCGTCGGTCGTAACCATTCTCATTTCTTTGTTTTTCAATTGCACCAAAACACCATTCATCGGCCGGCGGCTTATGTCCTTTGCTACCATAAAGACCGTGGAGTCAACCATTTCTTGAATTTCTCCGATGCTTGTCTCGAACCATTTTTTTTCTGGGAAAGTAGGGACTTCGGGAAATTCCTGAGAATCTAATGACGGAATATTGAAACGAGCATTACCAGCAGTAATTTGGAGTTTTAGCTCTTTTAATTTAAAGCTTATGTCTTCATCGTGTGCTTCTCTTGTTATTTCAAGCAGTTTTTTTCCTGGTATTAGTACTTTACCTTCTTCTTTTACATCAGCAGGAATGACTTTTTTAATAAAAATATCGAGATCCGTAGCTTGTATCAGGAGATTTTTACCTTTGGCTTCAATAATAATGTTTTGCAGAATAGTATACGTACTTTTGGGAGGAATTATCTTAACGATGTTTCCTAAAGTTTTCGCTAAAAGATTTCTCGTAATCTTAAAATCCATATAGCCTCCTTACTTATAACATCTATTATAATAAATATATATAGCTGTTGTTGTTGTAACGTGGAAATGTTTATATCCCCCAAACTCCATTAAAATACTGCTTAAACAACATCTAAGATTGTTTACAGCTCTGTGAAAAAAGCTTGATAACTTCTTCATATATTTAAAGTATCAAAGCATCCACACGTTATCAACTATTTATCCGAGCAGTTATCCGCTCTAAGCTTTGAAAAAATTCGATGTCACTCTTTTTTAATCCCTCAACTTTTTCGATTGCATGTATCACGGTTGAGTGATCTTTCCCCCCAAAAAACTCTCCTATTTCAGCGAGCGAGAGACTAAGCAATGTTCTTATCAGATACATTGAAGTTTGTCTGGCTAAAGCCAACTTTTGTGTTCGCTTCTTTCCGCGCAGCTCGGCTTCATTAAAACCAAACTCTTCGATTACGTTTTTTAAAATCATCTGTTTTGTGATCTTGCTTCCCGACCCCAGCAGATCTTTTAAAACCTCTTCGGCAAGTTTTTCAGTAACTTCCTGACCAGACAGCGAAGACAAAGCAAGCAGTCTAATAAGACATCCTTCGAGTTCCCGAATATTGGATTTAACGCGCGAAGCAATATAATAGGCTACATTGGATGGGATTGTAACATTCTCTGTTTCGGCTTTTTTCTGTAATATTGCGATTCGGGTTTCCAGATCAGGTGGTTGAAGATCAACAACCAGTCCTCCCTGAAACCTGGAGGTTAATCTTTCCTCGAGAGTGAGTATTTCTTTTGGCGGACGATCAGATGTGATAATAACTTGTTTCCCTCCTGAGTACAAATGATTAAAGATGTGAAAAACCTCTTCTTGAAGGCGTTCTTTACCGTAGAGGAACTGAATATCATCGATTAACAAAACATCCTTGGTACGGTACTTCCTTTTAAATGCCATTTGTTGATTCTTTTGGATCGCCTCAATCAACTCGGTCATTATATTCTCTGCCTGGGTATAATAGATGTTGACCTTTTTGCGCTGTCGGTTCACGAAATTCCCGATGGCCTGCATTAAATGGGTTTTACCTAAACCGACCCCGCCATACAGAAAAAGAGGATTGTAGGCTTCCCCGGGTGCTTCAGCGACAGCCAAGGCGGCAGCATGGGCAAATTCATTATTTTTCCCTACAACAAAACTTTCAAATGAATATCTTTCCTGGAGTTTTGTACCGTCACGCGAAAGGATTAATCTTTTTCTCTTGCGCTTAGGTCGATCTCCTTGTTGTCTAACCGCCTTGAAGGCAAGTCTTAACTTATTGCCATTGAGCTGCTGAACCGCTTCCTCCAAAATATTATAGTAGTGTTCTTCAATCCAATCAATGAAAAATCCATTAGGGAATTCCACAAGCAGAACATCTTCTTTTAATTCTACACCGCAGCTGCTTCCAAACCAGGTGTTAAAAGATTGAGGGTTTATTCTTTCTTTTATAAGATCGAGGACATTTTTCCAAGTAGTATTTGCTTCTTTATTCATCATTTATTTTTCCACAACAATCCACATAGTTATCCACATAATATTGGCTAAAACCTCCCCAAATTTAATTACTTCTATCAGACCCTTAGAAAATATGTGTATAGTTCAAACAAAGGCGAGACAAGTATATAAAAAAAAATTTAAAAGTCAAGTGATATGTAAAAATCACCAGAAAAATTTTGGCACGGAAATTGCGTTCATGTTTTTTTCAAGTAACAGCGAAGAAAATTTATGCAAAACTAAAAAGTGATTCCGTTGACACAATCGCTTATTGATGTATAATGAAAATATGTTTATTTTAATAATCCTTTTATTGATCAGTTCATGGGGCTGTTCGAACTGCTGCTGTGTAGGAGGCGTCCAAGGAACAGGGTATGTACAGTATGGTGAAGCTTCATACTATGGCGAGGAGTTTCACGGCAGAAAAACAGCTTCTGGAGAAACTTACAACAAATGGGATTATACCTGTGCACACAAGAAATTACCTTTTGACACCAGGGTTAAGGTGACGAATTTGAAAAATCAGAAAAGCGTTGTCGTTCGGGTCAATGACCGAGGTCCCTTTATAAAAGGGAGAATTATCGACCTGTCCTTTGCTGCAGCTAAAAAGATAGCGCTGGTAAAAGACGGTGTAGTAAAAGTAAAAATTGAAGTGATAAGATGATCACACTAAAAGCCTGGGCTAAGGTGAATGTTGGGTTAAAAATTATAGAAAAACGAGAGGATGGATTTCATAATATTGAAACCACTCTTACGACAATAAATCTGGCGGATTTCCTTTCATTTGAAGAAAAAAAACAGGGGATTGAGATTATTGCCACTGGTCTGGATATCCCTCCGGATAAAAACCTCTGTTATATTGCTGCTAGATTATTTGTTGAAAAATTTAACATAAAAAAAGGTGTACAGATAAATTTAACTAAAAACATCCCGGTAGGTGGTGGTCTTGGTGGTGGTTCATCAGACGCGGCGTGTGTTCTCAACGGCCTGAATAAAATGTACGGTATTAATGTTCCCGAGAAATCGCTGTTTGAGATAGGTCGCGAGATCGGCGCAGATGTTCCCTTTTTTATAAAAGGGGGTGCGGCTTATGCACGAGGCAGAGGTGATGAGTTAAAATTCTTTAAATTACCACATATGGACATGATCATATATTGGCCAGGCTATCCGATAATGACTAAATGGGCATATGAAGAGTATGACAAGACAATATTGACATCACAACCGGAAACGGATATCATATTCCAAGAACAGAAGGGTAAAAAGAGAAAAAGTAAACCGATTTTTAATTTGGAAAATGATTTTGAGAGAGCCGTTTTTAAAAAACACCCGGATCTTCTTGATGTTAAGGCTAATCTTATAGGATGCGGAGCTTATATAGTAAATCTTTCAGGAAGTGGTTCTTGTCTTTTTGTTGTCGTTGATGGCAACATCAGAAAGGGTGTTATACAGTACCTTGAAGGAATCGGTGCGCAGTATTTCGAGGTACACACTGTTTGACTGATATCGGTATACAGGTATCTGATTACTGTAATGGGGCGTCGTCTAATGGCAGGACACAGGCTTTTGGAGCCTGCCGTGGGGGTTCGACTCCTCCCGCCCCAGAGATATTTAGGGAACATGGCATGGGACGACAGGGAACAGGGATAGAAGAGCTGTTCGTTATCAACTTTCTAACCCAAACCTAATAACCATGTGTTCAAAGGAGATTTGATGAGAGAAATAAAGTTATTTGCTGGTAGTGCAAGTCAAATATTGGCTACTGCGATTTCAAAAAAGATCAAGGTACCAGTTAGCAAATCCTCTGTTCGGAAGTTTGCTGACGGTGAATTGAAAGTTAAAATCGATGAAAATATTCGGGGGCGTGACGTTTTTATTGTTCAGTCTACTCATTCACCAGCAGAGAATATCCTAGAACTCTTGCTTTTCCTGGATGCCGCAAAAAGAGCTTCTGCAGATAGAATAACAGCTGTAATACCATATTTTGGTTATGCTCGCCAGGACAGAAAAGATGAGCCAAGAGTTCCCATTTCATCGAAACTAATAGCTAACCTTCTCGCCAGCAGTGGCGCTAGCCGAGTGTTAACCATGGATCTCCACGCTGAACAGATTCAGGGGTTTTTCGATATCCCGGTGGATCACTTGTATGCAACGCCTGTTTTCTTGAACTATTATCACCGCCTTGATCTTGATAATTATGTTATTGTTTCTCCTGATGCTGGGCGGGCAAACAGGGTTCGCGCATTTGCTCGTAGATTAAAAACAGGTTTACCCATTGCGATTGTTGATAAACGGCGTACCGGGCCAAATCAATCTCTTGTCCTGAATGTAATCGGCGATGTTCAGGGGAAAACCGCACTTATCTATGATGATATGCTCGATACCGGTGGAACAATGGTTGAAGGCGCGCAGGCGATTTTCGAGCAAGGCGCCAAAGAAATCTTTGCTTGTGTTGTCCATCCTTTGCTTTCGCGTGATGCGGCCCAAAGGATCAATGAATCGTGTATCAAGGAACTTGTTGTTACTGATACGATCATACTAAGTCCGGAGAAAAAAAATAGCAAAATAAAAATTCTTTCCGTTGCAGGACTTTTAGGAGAAGCAATCTTGCGAATACATAATGCAAAATCGATAAGCTCGCTTTTTAAGGAGGTTGAAGAATGATAGTAGAGCTACAAGCGAAACCTTATGAAGTTACTACAAAAGGTGATGTGAAAAGGATGAGAAAAGAAGGAACATATCCAGCTGTTCTTTATGGACATGGAGAGAAATCAAAAAGGATCTGTATTGAGCAACACGATTTGAAAAAAGTTATCGATATATTGAAGGAAGAAGCGGTGACCATAAATCTCAAAATTTCCGGAAAAGACTATCTGTGTGTAATAAAATCAATACAACAAAACCCGATAACAGGTGATTTGCTTCATATTGATTTTCAGCATATTCACAAAAAAGAAAAAATAAGAACCACTGTGCCTATTCACCTTATCGGCGAGGCCCCCGGGTTAAAAGAGGGTGGTATCATGGAGCAAAGTCTTCACGAAGTAGTGGTAAAATGCTTACCCGCGGATATGCCATCACATATTGATATTGATGTCTCTAGCTTGAGTCTTGGTCAGTCGATTCATTTGTATGATATTAATCTGCCGAAAACAGAGTTCGAACTAAGTAAAGAAACACCAATTGTTAGCATGACCATACCCAGGGCAGTTGTTGCAGAAGTCAAGCCTGAAGCCGTTGAGGAAGGCGCTGAAGAAGCCGGTGAAAGCGAGGAAGCTGCGGATGAAACAAAGCAAGAGAAAGCAGAAGATAAGGGTTCAAAAGAGAAAGAGACCAAATCACCGGCAAAAAAGGGTTAACCTCACACCTTGTGCAGCATCAGCAAGGTCCTATTAGATATTTCCAGGCACGGCACAAGGCAGCATTTACAATAATTTGAACAAGGTGAGGGGTAAATGGTTATCTTTGGACTTGGGAACCCCGGACTAAAGTATCGAACGACGCGCCATAATGCAGGATATATTTTCCTGGAAAAATTCGCCAAGCATAGAAAAGTGAAGTTTCGCAACGAACGGGGATTCAAAATAGCCAAAACGAAAATTGCCGGCCATAACCTGGTTCTGGTTAAATGCCGATGTTTTATGAATGACTCAGGCCATGCAGTTTCAAGCTATTTATCAAACAAACAAGACAAGATAATGATTATCCTGGATGATATAAATTTGCCCCTGGGGAGGATAAGATTGAGGAGGAAAGGCAGTGATGGTGGTCATCTGGGCTTGCGTTCGATAATAAATATACTTGGGTTTTCAGATTTTGCACGCTTGCGTATCGGTGTAGGTCGATCTGACATAGCGGTTATCGATCACGTTCTCAATCGATTTACGCGCGTCGAAGAAAAGATTCTCCAAAAAGTGATACAGAATGGAATAACTGGTCTTGAATTGATATTCAGACAAGGTTTTGTAAAGGCACAGAATTATATAAACGCGATTGATCTGCAGGAATCTATGCAATAATGGATACCAGAATATCAGGCGATCACAATGAAGCGTATCAGATACTCAGGATATCAGGATATTTTTATTATCCGGTATGCGAATTTCCCTGTTTGCTGCCTGATAAGCTGATGTTCTGATACTCTGTCCCATGAAGATAGGTATTATGGGTCTGCCCAATGTCGGTAAATCAAGCTTATTCAATTTCCTGACCCAAGGACACGTCCAGGTAGCGAAATTCCCCTTTACTACGATCGACAGAAATATCGGAATGGTGACGATCTCTGATAAACGATTAGAGAAAATAGTTGAAATAACGAAGGCTCCAAAAATGAAATATGGAGGCATTGAATTTATTGACATCGCTGGTCTGATAAAAGGGGCATCGCGAGGGGATGGTTTAGGTAATAAGTTCCTTGCCCATATTCGCGATGTAGATCTTATGATCCACATGCTCAGATGTTTTGAGGATCCGGATATACCCCATACCAATATACAGATACGTCCGAAATTCGATTATGAAATCGTACGTACTGAATTATTCCTGGCAGACCTGGGGGTAGTTGAACGTCGGATAGACAAGATCAAGAAAAAAGCTGAGTGCCGGGAAGAATTCGAGAATCTCGAGCGAATACGAGATTCATTGAATAAAGGGCAAATACCGGCTGATCCGATAAAAGATCTACCGTTGCTTTCAACAAAAAAGGAATTAATCGTTTTGAATTTCGATGAAGACGGTAAATCACAGGTTGATATTGAAGGCATTGAGGCATATAAGATATCTATTAAATTAGAAGAAGATATCAATAGCTTTAGTGATGAGGAAAAGCAATCCTTGAGAAAAGATGCGGGTTTGAACCCGGCTGGCTTAGCCGGTTTATTAAAATATTGTATGGACAGACTCTCTATTATACTATTTTATACGATAAAAGGCGATGAGACACGAGCCTGGCCAATAAAGAAAGGTTCTAATATACTTGAAGCAGCTGGTTTGATACATAGTGATATTCGAGAAGGTTTTATAAAAGCAGAGATCCTCAATTGGCAAGATTTTATTTCTACAGGAGGGTTTGGACCAGCTCAACAAAAGGGTGTAACCCGAATAGAGGGCAAAGAATATATTGTAAAAGATGGTGATATCATCTTGGTCAAATTCAGAAAATAGTAGCTTGTATACTTCTTTTAAAGATGGAGGTGTAGAAGAAAAACCGGAGAAAACAAATCAGGGAAGCTGATCAAGGACGATCAACTTTTCCTCGGTCATTTCCTTTATAGCAAACTCAGGACCTTCTCTTCCAATCCCACTGCCCTTTGTCCCACCGTAAGGCATGTTATCGACACGATAGGTGGGGAATTCATTTATCAAAACACCACCGGCATTAATGCCCTGAGCACATTTCAGCGCTCTGGTAATGTCTCGGGTGAAAACACCCGCCTGCAATCCATACTTTGTACCATTTACCATGGAAATAGCTTGTTCTATCGTTTGAAACCTGTTTACAGCAACGATCGGAGCAAAAGCTTCTTCCTTTATGACAAGGGCATCTTCTGATACATCAAGTAATATCGTGGGCAGAAAGATTGTCTTCTCTCGGCGTCCTCCCAGAATCAAGATGCCCTTATGAGCCAGTGCATCTTTGCAGAATTGCTCGGCTTTGATCAATGCCGGTTCATCGACCATCGGTCCCATCTCAGTATCTTCGAGCAGAGGATCACCATATTTGATCTGGCCGACTTCGACTGATAGCTCGCGCATGAATTCATCGGCTGCAGCTTCCTCAACATAGACCCTTTGAATTGAAATACAAACCTGTCCAGCGAGCGTGTAACCACCTTTCCGGATTTTTTTTGCGACGAGTTTCAGGGGGGCATCTTTGAAGACAATGACTGCCGAGTTCGAACCGAGTTCCATAGTGACTCTCTTCATACCGCAATTTTTAGTAATCAGATTACCCACGTCTAAAGACCCGGTGAAGCTGATTTTCCTTATTTCAGAACGGCGCACTAATCCCATGCCGATACTGTTTCCTGGTCCGACCAGTACAGATATGCCTTGTTTGGGTAACCCTGCTTGGATCAGGGATTCAGCCAGCATGATACCTGATAACGGAGTCTTGGTGGCTGGTTTATGGATGACCGCATTACCGGCAGCTATTGCCGGGCCAATTTTATGACAGGAAAGATTCAACGGGAAATTGAACGGAGTGATGGCGAGTACGATACCGAGTGGTACCCTTTGGTAAAAACCAACTTTATTCGATGGTCCGCCGAGGTCAAATCGTATGGTTCTACCGGTTAAGCCAAGGGCGGCTAAAGACGATAATTTCATTGTATTTACTGCACGGTCAACTTCACCACGTGCTTCTTTTATCGTCTTACCAGATTCCTTTGCTATGACCTGTGCGAAATTTTCCTTTTTGTTCTGGATGATATGAGAGCATAGTTCCAGGATTTCGGCTCTTTTCCCGGCAGGCATATTTTTAAGCATATCAAACCCGAGTTTTGCAGCATCTATGGCTTTGGTTATATCGCCTTCATCGCTCTGTCCAGGTGTGTCAATGACCCGGCCGTCATATGGACTTTTTACCGTAATCGTCCTTGCTTTTTTAACACGTTTTCCGTCAAAATACATCTAATCCCACCTTTTTATTATAAAAGATCTATGGAAAACTATAATTTATGGAGCAGGTATATCGTAATAAATATAAAAATTATCGTCAAGAGAGTAATATTGATGCTTAAACCAAGTGAAAAACTAAAGAAACCAAGGTTCACTTTAACTGTATCAAAACCAACTTTAAGAGCGCTGAAGAAAAAACTCTTCACAGGCCCTTTCGGAAAGACTCCGGATAAAAGATAAGATAGCGCGGATCCTATGATCCCGCCGATAACAACCCCAAGGAGTATATTACCAATTTTCCTTCTTGCCATACCACCTCCTTTTAAAATGGATAATGGGCATTGGGTATTGATGCTGGAATATACTTATCATCGAGCCTCCTAACCCAAACCAAGCTTCCATCTATATAACGATATTTATTTTTTCTCCGCAATTCTTACACTTATTACCCTTTAGGCCGATGACCATTGCCTGGAAAGATACTCTTTCAATAAGCAGATTATTGCACTTAGGACAATTTGTATTGGAACCGTCATCAGTCAAAATATTGCCCAGATACACATAATTCATCTTTTCTTTTGCCTGGCGATAGGCATATTCTAATCTTTTCTCGGGAGTCGGAGGTTTTTCGTAGTGATAATTGGGGTAATAACGCGAAAAATGCAGGGGGATATTTTTATCAACAGATGACACATAATCAATGAGTTTGGCTATATCCTGTTTTCGATCATTCAATCCGGTGACGAGCAGATTTGTTATTTCAACATGGCAGTTTTTGCATGCAATGCTTATCGTTCTTTTGACAGCATCTAGATTACCGCCAAGAGTTTTTTCGTATATCTCGCTATTCATTGTTTTTAGATCGATATTCATGGCATCGATCAAAGGCAATATTTCTGCCAAAGGAGCTTCATTTATCAGACCATTAGTTACCAGGATATTTTTGCCCCCGGCTTCATGGACCATCGTTCCGACATCGAGCAGATATTCAAACCACATTAATGGTTCTGTATAAGTATATGAAATTCCAATGCTTGGGTGTTCTTTGAATATCTTTAATAATGTATCTGGTGCAAGGTATTCAGTGCGCACGTCAGTTTGAGATATCTCCCAATTCTGACAGAACGGACACCGCATGTTACAGCTATTCGGCGCAATCGATAAAGTTTTCGACCCGGGATAGAAGTGATAAAGGGGTTTTTTTTCTATCGGATCGATAGCTATTGAAGTTGATTCGCCATAATCTATGGCCCAGAGTTTACCGTCCTCGTTTTTTCTGCTTCGGCATAGCCCGTAATGACCTGGTTTAATCTTGCAAAAATGAGGACACAGCTGACATTCAATATAGTCCTTATGGTAAGTGTAGTATTTTGCTTCTACCCTCATCTACTTTCTATCCTTTGCAATTGACCATTTTCCTCATAATATATTATACCATTTATCCCGAGAGAATCAAGAAATTTTAATCCTCTTTCATGTCCCATGATCGCCACCGCGGTTGCTATTGCGTCAGCATATGCGGCGCTTTCTGCAAAAACGGTTATCGATGCAAAATCCAATGCTGGATATCCAGTTTTAGGATTAATAATGTGAGGATATCTTTTATTTTCAATCATGAAGAACTTTTCATAATCACCAGAGGTTGATAATGCCATGTTTTCTATTTCAACAGTTTCTATCAAACCTTCGCTCCGGGGATTTTTTATACCGATACGCCATGGTCGTTTTTCCGGCGATCGTCCGATCAACACAATTTCACCGCCGATATTAATGAGCGCTGATTTGATATTGTACTTTTTTAGAATATCTGCGACACGGTCAGCAGCATAACCCTGGGCAATACCGCCAAAATCTATTTTCATATTTGGCAGGATTATTATCGAGTCTTTTTTAATTTCTATTTTTTTGTAGTTTACCAATTGTACTGCAGCTTTAATATCTATGGTGTCTGGATCCAGAAAGTCATGTTCATAAAATCCCCATAATTCAAGCAAAGGAGCGATCGAAATATCGAACAATCCTTTGGTCATATGGGATATTGAATCACTTAAGAGAACAAGTTGGATAATGTCCTTGGGTGCTGCAACTTTCAGATTGCGGTTCAAATCACTGACCATGCTCATATCCGAGAAGTAATTGAGTAACGAATCTATTCTATCGAGTTCATTATCGATATTCGCAAGAATAATGTCAGCGATGCTGTCCTGCTGGAGATAAAACTCTATATCACAGCTGGAACCCACGATGAATTTATGATAAGTATATTCTTTATCAGTTTTGCAGCTAACATGAAAGGTCAGTAAAAAGAGGATCGTCAGGTTTATAGCTTTGCGCATCGTTTCATAATTTGTCAGCTGAACCGAATACCTTTATTCTATCTTCAACGACACTAATCATCATATCACGAGCATGTTCAATGATCTTACGTGGATCGAATCCACTCGCTTCTTTTTTCAGGTACTCTCTGACGCCGGCGGTAAAGGCGATACGTAGATCTGTATCGGTATTTATTTTTGCAATGCCATTCTGCACAGCTTGCTTTATTAAATTATCCGGTACACCCCTGGTATGTGCGAGCGTACCGCCGAAGCTGTTCACCCGATTGATCCATCTAATCTTAACACCTGAAGCGCCGTGTAATACAAGGGGAATTTTTACTGTCTTGGCAATTTCTTTTAATATGTCGATGCGCAATTTTGGTTTTCCCTTGAATTTATATGCTCCGTGAGATGTCCCGATAGCGACGGCGAGTGCATCGCAACCGGATTCTTCGGCAAATAGTCTTGCCTCCCGTGGGTCAGTATATATCGCATCGCCTGACTCAACATTAAGTTCATCTTCGATACCAGCAAGCCTGCCGATCTCGGCTTCAACTGAAACGCCTCTTTTGCGAGCGTACTTAACTACCTGCTTGGTTAATTTTAGATTTTCTTTAAAAGACAGATGCGAAGCATCGATCATTACTGAAGTGTAATTATATTTAATGCATTCTTTTACTATCTCGAGTGATTTACCATGGTCTAGGTGTAGTACCACGGGTATTTTTGCTTTTTTCGCCATGATAATAACCATCTGCGATATTATTTCGATGCCCGCATACCTTATCGCTTTTTCGCTCGTAGCGACTATTACCGGTGCATTAAGTGATTCTGCGGTTTGTATGATTGCCTGCGTGATTTCGATATTAGACGTGTTGAATGCTCCAATGCCATATTTGCCTTTTCGGGCTTCGGGTAAAATCCTATTCAAATTTACTAGCATATTCTATTTCCTCGAACTGTATATTACTCGAAAAATCAATTCTGTCAACGCTACATTTAAATCATCGGGGATGAAATAATTCCCTATTCTGTTTCTATCCCGGCGTGATCGCCGCGACGCAAGAATAAACCCGTTTAGCCCCGGCTTCCTTAAGAACCCTTGCGCATTCACTGATCGTAACGCCGGTCGTCATTACATCATCGATTAATATTATTTTTTTTCCTTCGATGCCATTTTGCCTGACCTGAAATGCATTGAGGACATTTCTTCGTCGATCATCATCATTCAATTTCGTCTGAGATCTTGTATTTCTAATACGTCTTATAACCTCAATATTCCTGATGTGAGTTTCAGAAGCGATCGTATCAGCAAGAAGAGCGGCTTGATTATAACCGCGTTTCAGGTATTTCCACCAAAAAAGCGGTACAGGAGCTATTATGTCGGCTTTTTTCATATGATGGTCGGTTCGAATCAGATTTGCCATCGCTCTTCCCAGGAATTTCGATAAGGAAGTTTTCTTTCGATACTTAAAATGGTGGATGATTTTATCGGCTGGCGGCACGAAGATCATAAAAGAACGACCGCGGTCAAGATACGTTTCTTTATCGCAATACCTGCAGATTTGGTTTTTTTTAGTTGGCCTACCACATTTGGGGCAAAGGGGTGATTTTGGTAATGGTAAATAGTCAAGACAATTATTGCATAGCATCCCGTCAGATATTTCCATGTCACAGAGTAAACAGCATTGTGGCAAGAGAAAATCCAAGATCGCTTTTAAGGTAGTGTGGATAAAACTCAATGTTTCTTTTTCGATGATATTATATAGATTACTGCTCCGACTGCGACTAACCCTAAAGCAATTACATGATTTATCCAAATATTTGCGCTATTTTCATAATACCGGATAAAATTTACACCAAATCTGAAGGCACCATGAAACATCAGGTAAAGAGCAAATATTTCACCACGACCATGTGGTTTGCTAAGTTTATTGTTCAGGAAGAAAAAAAGCGCCAAACCAAAGAGTGATGTATAAATTTGCGTAGGATGTAAGGTAAGATCTCCTACCGGAGACGTTCCGGCAACACAATGGGGTGGAAATCTAATTGCCCACGGCAAGGTTGATGGAATACCAAAGCAGCAACCATTTAGAAAGCAGCCAATACGTGTGAAGAATAAACCAATAGCAATCGCCGGCGCAATGATATCTGCTACTTTAAGGACGGGTATTTTTTCTTTTCTTAAATAAATAAAACCAGCGATCATCGCACCGATAAAACCGCCGAAGAACATCATACCGCCTTCCCATATTCTAATGATGCCAAGAATATCATTCTCATATTGGTGCCAATGAAAGATCACGTAGAGGATTCTCCCTCCAACAATTACACCAACCATCAAATAGAAGGCTAAATTTTCGATGATTATCGGTGAAATACTGAATTTCTTAGCGGCTTTTCTAACATAGAGAATAGCTACGATAAAAGAGATGACAAGCATTACCCCGTAAGACGGGATTGCTATGCCGCCGAATTCAATGAGAATCGGTCTCACTTTTCTTCTTCTTTTGCCTTCTTTGATTCCTCAACGATCCGCTTGGTGATCTCTTTGGGCAGCTCTTCTAAGTGGTGAAATTTCATGTTAAAGTATCCCCGGCCTTGGGTCATTGAACGGAGGCTTGTAGAGTATTTATACATCTCACCTTCAGGGACCAATGCCTTGATCCTCTGGATCTTTCCTTCACCTTCCATACCCATTATTTTCCCGCGGCGGCTGTTCAGATCCCCGATTACATCTCCCATGAATGTTTCAGGGACAAAGACGAGTACTTCACATATGGGCTCTAAAAGAACCACCCCTCCTTTTTCAGCGTTTGCTTTCATCGCCATACTCGCAGCGATTTTGAAAGCTATGTCTGATGAATCCACGGCATGATATGAGCCATCAAACACAGTAACTCTTACGTCAGTAACCGGGTATCCTGCAAGGATGCCATTCTGGAGAGATTCTTTTACTCCCTTTTCAACCGAAGGGACAAACCGCGATGGGATTGAACCGCCAACGATCGCATTAACGAATTCAAAGCCGGCTTCGCGCTCAAGCGGCTCCACTCTTAACCAGCAATCACCGTATTGGCCATGACCCCCGGTTTGCTTTTTATACTTACCCTGGGCTTCGCTTTTTTTGGTAAAGGTCTCACGATATTTTAATCTTGGCTTCGTAAGTTCAACACTGACACCATATTTGCGTTTTAACCTGGCCAGGATCGTATCGAGATGTAATTCACCGATACCAGATATGATCAGCTGTTTTATCTCGGGGTCGAACGCAAACGCAAAAGTAGGGTCTTCATCATGAAGGCGGGTCAAACCGGTCGAAACTTTCTCTTCGTCACCCTTTGCCTTAGGTACGATCGCCATGGCGATCGAAGGTTCTGGGAATTCGATTTTTGGTAGTACCCCGTTTATTTTTGGCGAGACAAGCGTATCACAGGTATGGCTATTCTTTAATTTAACAAAACCCGCGATCATTCCACTGGAAACTTGAGATATTTCCTTTTTTTCCTTACCCTTAAGAAGAAACATTTGATTTATCTTTTCGTTGCTTTCTTGGGTTGAATTCTTTAAAACATCACCGCTTTTTATGGTGCCAGAAAGCACTCTAACATAGCATAATTCACCGAGGTGAGGTTCTACGGTTGTCTTAAAGATATATCCAGAAAAAGGACCATCGTCAGTACGCTTTAAATCCTGCTTGCCAAGTTTGATATCTGGAAGCATGTCTGGTTGAGGTGCAAATTCGATAATCGCATCGATGAGGCTATTAACGCCAACAAGTTCCAGGGCTTCACCAGCAAGACAAAGCGCTATTTTCCCATCAAGAAAACCCTTTTTAATAACTTCAAGGCATTCGCTCAACTCGATCCTCTGACCTTCAACATATTTATTCATCAGTTTATCATCATTCTCCGCTGCCGCTTCGATTATCTTCTCAGTATATTCGGTAACTTTATCCAAAACCTCTTTTGGAATTTCTTCATCCTTGCCTTCTTTACCCAATCCTTTTTTCTTTACGATATCGACTACTCCGCGGAAATTCGTGGTTTCCCCAATGGGGATAGTCAATGGCATGACACTTCTTTTTGTTACCGTGCTAAGTGAGGAGAAGATATTATAGAAATCAGTGTTCTCCTTTTTTAGTTTATTGATGAAGAAGATAAGTGGTAAATTCTTTTTTTCTATTTTTTGAAGTAATCTCTCAGTACCTACCTCAATGCCTCCAACCGCATCAATGACCATAATTGCGCAGTCCACTGCCTCAATACCGCTGATCGCCTCTCCAATAAAATCTGAATATCCGGGAGTGTCTATTAGATTTATACTGACATTCTTATATGCAAATGTAGCCAATCCAAGATTAAGACTACATGCCCTATCAATTTCTTCTGGGTCAGAATCGAAGAGGGATGTTTTTTCAGCAACTTTTCCAAATCTGCTATTTGCTCCAGTAAGGTATAAGAATGCATCGGCAATAGTCGTCTTACCGCTGCTGGCATGACCGAACAGGCCGATATTTCGGATAGCTTTCGTGGCCATTTGTACCTCCTTTAGGCAAGTTTCTTGGAAACAGCGATTGCCAGCTGATCGCTAATGAGTTCACGGATTATATCTAAAGAACCGTGATACATTATTTTGTCTTTTTTGATCATAATCCCACCGGATATTTCATTATTTGTGGTGATTTTAAACTGGCATCCCAGGTTCTTTAAGAATTTTTCTAAATCAGAACCATAGTGTTTCCAATCTGCTTTATTGATTATTAATTCGCCGTTTTCCCGGTTGCTTTTTTTGATCATGGTCTTTAGAAAATCAAGGTATTCTGTGTGCATAGATAGCTCTTTTAAAGCTTGATCAATGACCCCATCGATCAGTTTTCTTTTTTCTGTAACGAATTTTCTATTGAGCTCGAGTTTTCTTTGCGAAACACGCCTTAGATATTCGATTCTCTTTGAGGCTTCGACATCGCGCTCTATTTGATTCTTTTGTATAGTGATCTTCTCATCCTGGTTTTTCTTTATTTCCAGAGCTTCGGCACGGTATTTGCTAATAATTTCCCCTGCTTCACGTTTTGCGTCAGCCAGGATTTTTTCAGTAACTTGTTGCTTAGCCATATTATATTTTCATCTGGACAACGGCCAGGATAGTTACAATAAGACCCAGAACCGCATAGAACTCAACAAGAATCCCGTAGATCATCGCCTTTGCTGCTTCAGTCGGTCTTTTTGCGACCATCTCGACACCGGCAGTACATACCTTGCCTTGCCAAATCGCTGAAGCAAGACAGGCAATTGCAACCGGCATTGCGGCAAAGAAGACCTGAAGTCCTTGCTGCAGGCTTAAAGCTAAAACCTCGCCGCCGAAAATCCCGATTTTCTGCAGGACCATAAATGCTCCAATGAATCCATATACACCCTGGGTACCTGGTAATGCTACAAGGATCAAGAGACTGCCGAATTTCTCAGGGTCCTCACTTAAGACACCATTAGCCGCTTGAGCAGCATACCCGATACCGATCGCCGACCCGATACCTCCCAATATCGCGGCAAGGGCACCACCTGCAATTGCTATAGCTAAACCAAAAGATTCCACCATTATTCCTCCTTTATAAAACAATATTATTCAATTTCTACATAATTAGTTTCAAACTTAAACGGTCGAAAAGGCTTACTTCCACCACTATAGAATCTGCCAAAAAACTCAATATACTGCAGACGCATCGTATGAATAAATCCACCCAGAGCATTTATTACTAAATTGAAAAGGTGACTTGGAATGAGTATAAGAATTACGAGGATAATGCCGACAACTGGAATACCTGTTATCATCCACGCAATCTTGTTTATCGCTATTGCGATGACACCCGTGACCATACCTAGAGCCATTAATCGCACATAAGACAATAATACACCGAGGTAGCTTGAAATACCATAGAGATTATAAAATCCCCATGCAATCTTACCTAACGCAGCCTTTGATTTTTGAAAGCGCGTTATTTCGAATAGAATTAACGGGATAAATCCGTAATAGGCATAACTCGGGAGTTCGATAACATATTCGAATTGCAGGAGTTGGCCAGCTTTGCTCGTAACAATATACCATAAAAGCCAGATAACAACCGCCCAGACAACTTGATCTATAACATGTGGTTTACCTTCAGGATGTGATGCGACGATGATTGAAATAATACAGAACCAGAGCACGATTTCCAGAATCGCTCTACCAGCTATCGATTGATTAAATATGGCAAAGTATAAAACGATAGCGGGGATGAGGATAAACCAGGTGAGATTGGCAAAAATCGCCTGACCGTATTCTTTGTTTTTAAAACTATCGACGATCTCTATGCCGATACCGATCATCATATGGATAAACCCTAAACCGAGTGCCAGGGCGATAAAAATCATTGGTTGTGCAATTGGATTAAAGATCGTAACAGAATTTTTAAAGCGTATTAGAAAATCCACGCCAAGATAATCGAACAAATCACCCATCCAACCTCCGACCATTGCACCGGCAAAGATAGTTAGGATTCCACCAACGAGCAAAATCTTGAACAGACTTTTATCTCCAGACACCTTTTTCATCAAATACAAAGAAATGAGAATTAAGAGAATGCCGTATACCGCGTCAGTTATGCACAATCCAAACATTATCGGGAAGAAAACGGCAAGGAACGGAGTCGGGTCATATTCTTTTGAATCCGGCATGCTATACAATTTAACGAGCATTTCATAGGGTTTACTGAACGCGACATTCTGAAGAGCAACTGGCGGACGTTCATCAGGATCCCTTTCGACTTCTTCATAGAAAGCATATTCAGCTTTTTTGACCAGCCCATCCAGGCGTTTAACGTGACGTTTGAGGATCCAGCCGATTATATTTATAGTTCTCGCTGTCTCTGGTAATGCCTCGGCTATTTCATTCTTACGAAATTCATTGGTAAGAAGGTCAGATGCCGCTTCTAATCTTTCTATATTTTGGGATAGTGATTTTTCCTTGTCTTTGAGCATGTCAGTCTGCTGCTGGGTATTTTCAACTTCTTTTCTGAGAGAGTTAATGAGTTTTCTCGGCACACCAGAATGTTCTTTAAAATCAACGATTTCGCATTCATTTTCGATCAATCTGCTCTTTAACTGAGAACTTTGTTCTTTCTTAACAAAGAAAATTGTATATGATATCGGCCCAACCGTGTCGATGTATTCTACAGAATGGGGGATGTCTGAGATTTTTTCGAATAGTTGATTCGAAGATTCTGATGACGAAATGACCGCGGGCAAAGCCTCGGTTTGTTTGAAAGATCTTAATGAACGTAGGTCTTGTTTTAAGTTAACCCAGGGTAAAAGCAAAGCAATATCTTCTTCTAATTGGTGCAATCTTGCGTGCGCTTTTTCCTTTTCGCTTTTAATGATTTCAAGTTCATCCACGGTCTTATTATAATTTGACGATCTTGCAGAATCTGCAAAATCACTATAATTCATCGGTCGTTTCATGTTAAAGAACATCGCTAGTGGGTTTCTTTTTTTATGACCGGATAACTGATTTAGTGCATCATTGATCCTGGTAAGGTTTTCCGCGGTTTTTGTGGTCGATTCCTCCATTTTAGTAATATGTACGATACCTTCCTTCTGCAAATCCTGAAGGAATTTATCTTTTATGCTCTTATGGACAACGATGTGTATTTTTTTTACTGGGAGGATGGCCATTTAAGTATAATTTCCTGTACATTTTTTATTGCACTACTTTTATTATCTTTGAATGATTTTTCCAGTTTTTTGATTTCTGCCTGATGCTGTTGATCTAACACTTTAATATCTTTATCTGCTTTCTCCTTAGCCTGGGTGAGTTTTTTCTCGATCAATCGGTCCTTATACTCCTCAAGCTGTGCAAAGGCCTTTGATGCATTATCCCGTTCTTTTTCAAGTATTTTTTGTCCCTCAATTTCAGCTTCTTTTTTCATTTTATCAGCTTTTTCCTCTGCTTTCTTAATTTCCTCGATCAATTTCATAACTGATATTGTAGTCAAAAATAACCGGAAGTCAACCTTAAAACATGCACTATGCAGCTTTTTTTCGAGCCATCCGGTCGACAAAGAGGAAAATAATAATACCGATAATAACGAGCACGGCAGCGGATAAAAAGGACATTTGATATGCAAATGTCTGATTCGCTCCGTTCTTGAGTAAAATATCTACGACCGGCCCTGCAACCAGGGTACCGGCAACACCCCAACTTAAAAAGAAAGTTGCGTTAAAAAGCGCAAACTGCTTACCTCTTTTTTCAGGTGGGATAAGCCGAGATACATAAGAATACGCTGATGCCATTATTATCACCATGGATATACCACCCAGAAAATTGCTGACAAAGATAAGCAGGAGTGTAGTAGCGAACATGAATCCAAGCAAGTGAAAGACAGCGGTGATAGAACCGAACATAAGCAAGGTGGTATCGCTGAATTTCCTGGAAAGTCTGGCAACGAATAGACCACCAAGAAACATAGCTAACGACTGCATATTTACTATGTAGCCCAGGAGACTGCTCGAGACATTGAATCCCTGGTCCAGACTCAGATACTGGGCGATAATTAGAGCGATTGAATTCCTGCCAAAATTAATAAATACCATGGCTAATAAGAAGAAGATAAAGACCTTTGTATAAGAAAATGATAGCTCTGGACTTTTAATTCGGCAAGGCTCTGTCCCGATATTGTCGTTGGTTTTTTCAACGCCGCCTTCAGGGACAAAGAACATGGGGATCGTTGAGAGGATCATTATCCCCGATGCGATGAAAAACAACAATCCTTTGTCAAAACCCCAGCCTTCATAAAGGTGTGCTAATCCATCATAGGCAACACCGCCAATCCAGACCCCGATGATCCTTCCAATCGCACCGATGCTCGTCAACTTTCCCTGGATCTCGGTCCGTCGGTGCTCTGGGTAGAGGTCAGAGATAATTGCGCTCCAGCCGATGTTTGACATAGACCAGAAAATCTCAACGAAAGACATGCCAAAGATTATTATGTAACCAGCGGTAAATTTGCTTCCCGGCAGGGTATGAAGCAGCCAGACAAAAAATGTGCTGATCGCCGCGAAAACTTCCCCGAGAATAATCAGGGTCCGGCGTTTTTGGTACTTGTCCGAAATAACTCCCCAGACAAAGGTCTGGAATACAATATTGAGGATCATCGGGAATGTGGCAAAAAATGTGGTTTCTGTAACGCTCAGGCCCAGGAAGAAACGGAGATAAATCGATAGATAACTGTAAAACAAGCCGCGCCTGAACATCGCCAATGCCTGGAATGATGCGATCCCGAGAAATGTACGTCGTGATTTAATATTACTATTCATGTTGATCTATAAAAGATTCAGAAAAACTATGAGCATAATGTCAAATTACAAAGTCCAAATGAGAATTGAATTTCAACGCGCTGATGTCAAATCTTTGACATTTAATATTTGGAATCGAGTATTCAATGGGCATTTTAAATTTGGAATTTTATTATTATAAAAGATCTCCGCATTATCTTTAGCTTAACCATACTTATACATCGAATATTACGGTTGCCATGTAATGATCATTGAACTTGGATATTCTGAAGTCATGATAGGTAACGTTCTTTATTTCTGTTTTAATAGCATGGTGCTTTAAATCCAACCTATCGCCGCGCAAGTGAGCGTTAAGCGTAAAATTCTTTATTGATATTATATATGTCTTAGGAATGAATCCATGAACGGAAAAATTGTATAATAATTCCCGGCACCAGTCGACAAAGAGCTCTTCAAGAGAATCTTCTGACAAAGTAATATCAAACTCCTCTTCTTCGCTTATCTCCCCTGATAACTGAGTTTCAAAAATTGCCATACCGATGTTCATGAACAATTCTTCGAGGGTTTCTCCATGAACTTCGATACCGAGGTCTGCAGTATGGTTTAAATATCTATAATTTTTCATAGTAGTGTGCTTGATAGTCTATTCGAAAAGACGATATTGTCAATGAACGCTATTACCTTGAGATATCCGACATTGACAATGTAATGGTATCGGGATATAATGTCGGGATTATGAGTACAATTACACAAGATAAATCATACGCTGATAATTATGAACGGTTGAAGCGGATATGCGAGAAGAAGGGCTATGTTTTTAATCCTAATCAGGATTGGGTAGACCAGGTTATCAGACTCATGGTTAATAACCAAAAGGAATTCGGGAAATATTTTTGTCCGTGCAAACAACACTATCCAGTTGATGCAAAAACAGATGTTGTATGCCCATGTCCTACGCTTGATCAGGAGGTCGCTGATGATGGCTGTTGCCATTGTCGGCTTTTCTGTAAAAAGGATTTTAAGAAAGCGAAGTTCGATATCCTTGAGACGATAACCTGCCCTGGTTGAGCGTCGAAAATGTCGGCTGCGCAGTTAGCGCAAGCACTCGCAATCCTTGACCGGCCGATAGACAAAAATCTATTGGTCGGCGTCAACACCGCAGATGATGCTGGTGTTTATAAGATCAGCGAAAATTCGGCGGTCGTATACACGATCGATATTCTTACTCCGGTCGTAAGAAACCCGTATATCTACGGTCAAATAGTCGCGGCAAACTCGATCTCTGATATATATGCGATGGGCGGCGAACCAAAACTCGCCTTGAATATTATGGGTTTTCCAGGAAATGGCGATCCAGAAACTATGGGCGAGATTTTACGTGGAGGTCAGGATAAAGCGCAAGAGGCTGGAGTTTTGATAATCGGAGGGCACACTTTTGTCGCCGAGGAGATAAAATACGGTCTTTCTGTGATCGGTTATGTCCACCCCGATAAAATTATCACCAATGCCGGAGCAAAATCGGATGATCTGATTATTATCACCAAACCACTTGGCTCGGGGGTGATCGTGCAGTCTGTGCTGGCTGGGAAAAAACAGGGAGTGGATCTTAATCCTGTCATTAAAGCAATGACTATGCTCAATCGTGATGCCTCGGTCGCGATGAGAAAAGCTGCTGCTCATGCTGCTACTGATGTTACAGGATTTGGTTTAGCCGGACATCTTGTGGAAATGGCTGAAGCGAGCCGGGTCGGCATTGAAATAGATCTGTCAAAACTGCCGGTACATGATAAAGTGATAGATCTTTTAAAACAGGGTATTGAAGATCCTGGTGTCACGATGAATTTCGGAGCGTTTGCAAAGCGAGTAATGGGCAAGGACGTAGAAGATCTGAGGGCAAAATTGGTTTTCAGTTCAGAAACATCAGGTGGTCTTGTTATTGTATTATCTAAAGAACAATTGAAAATATTCAAGGATCACTATGATCTGCCAGTACATATAATCGGGCGAATCACCCAAAATAATCCCGGATTCGTCACGCTGAAACAGTAGACAGTAAGCAGAAATCAGTAAGCAGTATTTTATTACACGTTATTGAATACTACAATTCCTATGTTATAAATTATTTATTATGCTCTGAGTTACCGCCCCACATATACC
>Ga0307445_10000026_pt1 | contig 57292 bp, 42 predicted proteins | sample SalMarSW160330MG_FD_202147 | JGI IMG/M metagenome (GOLD analysis project Ga0307445, IMG submission 202147) | Salt marsh sediment microbial communities from the Plum Island Ecosystem LTER, Massachusetts, United States - SW1603-30 | ecosystem: Environmental > Aquatic > Marine > Intertidal zone >... | reverse complement strand
ACCCAGTTTATCGCTCTTTCGAATTCGTCTTTGTCGTAAATATCCTCATCAAGACGCCTGATGAATTCTGTCATGTCAACCATTTCATACCGCATACCGAGATAGTTTTCGAGAAACCCCGGATCGACGATCGAACCGGCGATCCCCATTGACACGCCGCCCATTGCAAGGTAGGACTTTCCGCGCATCTGGGCCACCGCGAGACCGGCCTTTGCAAAGCTCAAAATCATATCCTGCACGTCGGTGGGAATGCTCGTATCATTCGAGTCCTGAACATCCCTCCCGTATATACCGAATGCGGGTATGCCTTTCTGCGCGTATGCAGCAAGCACTGCAGCGAGGTACACCGCACCGGGTCGTTCCGTCCCGTTGAAACCCCACACCGCCTGCGGAATAAAGGGATTCATATCCATAGTTTCGGCACCATAACACCAGCACGGGGTCACGGTAATCGACAGGCCGACCTCTTCTCGTTCGAACTTATCCTGCGCCATGGCAGCTTCAGCCACCCCGCCGATGCACGTATCTGATATAACACATTCAACGGGAAGCTCGTTCGCGTGTTTTAGATTGGCCGTTAAAAACTTTGCAAGCAACTTCGCCATACCCATTGTCTGTTTCTCAAGTGACTCTCGCACCCCTTTTCGCCGTCCGTCGATAGCAGGACGTATCCCTATTTTAGGCATACCGCCCCGCAGCCTGTTTACCGGTTCACTGACTTTCATTATTTTCTCCTGTATGTTCAGTTCCACGAATATTGTAATCGATTACTATTTTAATTTTAACAAAAACGTGTAACATATATCCGAATTTTTTAAATACCTTCATGATTAAATTATTTCTTGATACTCAGCTGCCACAGCGGCTTACTCCGCCCTTTTAAATTGTAATGGTTTACATTAAATCAAAAATCGTTAAATTGTCAAGCAAAATTGTAATGGTTTACAAACAACCCTTAGGTGATAAGCACCCTGCCAAGCATTGCCTTCACGTCATTTTATGCAGCGCATCCCAGATAACTCCCGCAGCCAGGGAAGCGCCTGTACCAACGACGACAGCGCATTTCTCATGACCGTTCAGGCGCTGAAACTCCTTCCCTTCCTCCTCTTTCCAGAAATCGAATTCTCTCCCGAACATTTTATTCTGACAGTCCCGGCAACGAATACCCTCGAATTCATTGTCAAACAAGTCAACGAGCTGTTTTACCAGCGGCGTGGCTGTCTTATTCTCGATTGTAAGGTCAAACTCCTGCCTCGTCCTGCCGAAAAGATAACTGATCGAAACAATTCCCCCTGCAAGCGCACCGCATATGCCGAAACCACTGTCCCCTCCCCCGCCGTGAAAGCCGAAAACCGATTTGAAGAGCGTATCATCCTTCATATGAAAAACATCCATCAGAGCTGCAAGCGAAGCCTGCGGGCAGTAGTGGGCCTTGAGCTCATACTGATACCCAAGCTCATAGGCCGCTTTTACCGCCTTTTCCCTCGTATAACCAATTAGCGATGTTTTAATATCCATAAAAACTCCCCTTTCATATTTTATAATTCTGTCGATGAGCGCCATGTTCAGAGCGTATCTGGCTCATAGAGCCGCTCGAACTCATCCTTTCCGATAAACGATTTCTGTGTCCCCGTTTTAAGAGTGGAAACCGCTGCGTACCGATTGGCAAATTCCATAGATTGAACAAGATCACCTGTGAGCACGTAAAAAAATGCCAAACAGCCGATATACGCATCTCCCGCGCCGGTTGTATCCTTCGCCTGCACCGTATACGGTGAAACCATGCGCACGGCATCCCCTGTAGCGAGCATTGAACCTCTCTCTCCCACTGTCACAATGACCGCCTCAATCCCCCGTTCAACGAGATGACTTGCCGCCTTTTTGATCTCTGAAATGGTCTGCACCGGCATACCGGAGAGTATTTCAAGCTCTGTTTCATTGGGTATGAGCACCCGCACATTCTTAATACGTTCAAAATCAAGTTCCCGTGCAGGTGCGGGGTTTAAAATGACCGGAATCTCGTGTTTACAACCCAGCTCGATTGCGCGGTACACCGACTCAACGGGAATTTCAAGCTGCAGGAGGATAAGGTCACACGAAGATATCTCCCCTTCAGCCCGATCGATATCTTCACCTTTCAGATGGTTGTTCGCGCCTTTCACGATGAGTATATAGTTGCTGCCTGATTCGTCCACGAATATGGGAGCGACACCGTTTGAAACCCCCTGTACAGCCTCCACGAAGGTTGTATCGATTCCAAAACGCTCAAAGTTGTTTGTTACCTCCCGTCCGAAAATATCGCCACCGACCTTCGTCACCATCAAAACCTCAGCGCCGAGTTTAGAAGCAGCAACCGCCTGGTTTGCACCTTTACCTCCGAAACCGAAATCGAAAGAGGGAGCCTCGACCGTCTCTCCCCTCTTCGGCATTCTGTTCACATTGGTAATGAGATCTATCATATTGCTGCCTATAACGGCAATTCTCGGACTGTCACCTCGTTCTCTATCAGCCATAAACTCCCCGCATTACAGTACCCGTACGCACCATTTTACCATATTCGCATACAGAACAGATGTATATTGCCACTGCAGAAAAGAGGGCGCGGCACCGTGATGGGCGCAGTCAACTGCCGACGCGAGCGACCTGCCCTTTCCGTACTCCCACCCGACAAGGAAGGGGTCGCTATCATACTCCCCTATTACGGCAAGCACCGCCGCACCTTTATTTTGAACATCCACCCGGAGGTTCCTGCAGTGGAAGATCCAAGAATCCGGCCTTTATTCCCTATAAAAATCCTTGCAGAAAAAGCTACAAGGCCGTTTCTTTCATGCAGACTCGCGCTCGACAAGATGTGCAGCAAGAATCACTCTGAAAGGCTCCTTATCGATGTAATGGCCGTCTTCCAGAATTCTTTTAAACAGCAGGTCCGCAGCTGTCGACCCGAGTGTGTATACAGGCTGCCGCACAGCAGTTACTTTTGGGCTTACAAGCGTCGACCAGTTCGGGTCATCGAACATTGCAAACCCGATATCTGCCGGAATTTTTATGTTTCGCTCTTTCAACACCTGAAACGCACCTGTCGCCATATCACTATTAGCCACGTACAGCGCATCGATATCACCGGTTTCAAGCAGCTGGAGGGTGCACTCCCTTCCTGATTCCAGTGAAAAATCGCCTTTTCTTACCAGGCGATCGTTGACAGGCATGTCCATTTCGATGAAGGCCATTTTGTATCCTTCAAGCCTCTCGCTTCCCGTCATTCTATCCTCAGGGCCGGAAATGAATCCTATCTTACGGTATCCCTGTTTGAGGAGGAACAGAACTGCGGCTTTTGATGCATCACGGTTGTTTACGATGACAGTATCGCATTCTATTCCTTCAACAATGCGGTCGAGGAACACAACGGGTATTCCCGATGCAATCAAAAAGTTCAAATATTCCCTGTTTTTACCTGTCGGCGAAAGTATTATACCATCGACCCTGTTCTCATGGAGCACCTGCAGGTAATTCAGCTCTTTGTCAGGATTATCACCGCAGTTGCACAGAATCGTGCTGTATTTGTTTTTTAATGCGACATCCTCACAAGCCTTCGCAATTACAGAGTAAAAAGGGCTCAGGACATTGCTGATAATGACACCGATTGAGTGTGTTTTTTTTCGACGGAGGTTTCTCGCAACGGCATTGACCATATAGTTGGTCTCGGTGATAACCGAAAGAACCCTGTTTCGTGTTCTCTCTTTTACATAGGGGTAATCGTTGATTACGCGGGAAACCGTGGCGGTTGAAACACCCGCAAGTCGAGCGACTTCGTCGATGTTGATTTTATTCGGCATTTGTTGTTGATACTGTTTAAAAAACTGGAATTTATTGTAAACGATTTCAATTTTAGTAATAAAAAATAGTCCTGTCAATAAAAATTTCCACTCTGATTCGAAAAAAATCAACATGGGGTGCAAATAGGAGGGAGGTCCCATTCATTGTCTCTGTCTTCGCTGTACGATCTCTTTGCTTGAATGTTTATTCTGTGAAAATGCTCACTGCTCATCTATCCGAACAGATGGACAAACCTCTTATACGCATCCTCCCACAAACGTGGGTTTTCAGGCGCATATCTTTTGATTGTGAAGTTTTCCCTGATAAGCGGGAAGGATTCTTCAAGTGATTGAAGGATTCCAAGCCCAACCGCCTGCACCATTATATTACCGATAGCCGTCGCTTCATCAGGGCCGGCAATGACAGGGAGGCCAACCGCATCAGCAGTAAACCTGTTGAGGAGCTCATTTTTACACCCGCCGCCGACAATATTAACCACAGTGCTTCTGGTTCCGCTTACATCGCATATCTGCTCGTTTACCAATCTGTACTTTAATGCGAGGCTTTCATACACAACACGCAGAAATGTCTTTCTATCCCCCGGCACCTTCTGACCCGTCTTTTTACAAAAAGAAGCGATAGCGTCCTCCATATTCGGCGGATTATAGAAGCCGGGATCATCCGGATCGATGAATGCACTAAAGGCCTCAGCACGGCGTACCAGTGTGACTATTTCGTCCCAGCTCATTTCCACGCCGTCTTCATCACGCCAGTTTCTTCGCAGCTCCTGTATGGGCCATGTCCCCATACAGTTTTTCAGAAACCTGATGCTGTTGATACCGCCCTCGTTACTGATATTCGCTGCCATCGCATCGAGTGACGTTATCGGTTCATCGATGATTTTACCGACAAGGGACCAGGTTCCCGAGCTGATTATGAGCGCATCCTCACCCGTTTCCACCGGTGCAGCCGCATAGGCGCTTGCCGTATCGTGTGAGGGTACAGCGGTCAGTTTCGCCCTGTTTATCCTGAGAGATTCTGAAACCGGGCCCAAAAGCGTCCCCACTACCGTGCCAGGCGGAACAATCTCCGGCATAACCTCCTCAGGCAAACCCAGTGCAGCCAGAAGTTCGGTGCTCCACTCCCTCTTCCGTGTATCCATGAGCTGGGTTACACTCGCCCAGGTTGAATCCACCATCTTTATATTGCCGAGCGAAAAATAGAATATGGAAGGCATAGGAAGAAAGGTGTATCCCCTGTCGAGCCGGTTCTTTCTATGCCTCATAAACCAGAGAAGCTGATTGGAGATGTTGAAGGGCTGAAACTGAATCCCCGTAATACTGTATACCTTCTCGGGATCGATATGTTTTTTCAAAGTTTCAACCATCTGGTCGAGCCTGTGGTCGCGGTAGCAGTATACCCGCCCGAGCAGGTCGCCTTCACCGGTTACGAACTGTCCGTCCGAACCCCATGTATCGATTCCGATTGAGTCGAGTGTATCGGATATTTCCCGCCTGTAGTTGTTGAGACCCTGTAGAATATTTCTGTACAGGTATACTTCGTCCCAGTAGGTCCTCTCCGTAATCTCCCCTTTACTGTCACCGATGAAATAGGAGACCGGTTCATGGCTGAAACGGTGCAACTCTTCCAGCTGAAAGGCTTCATTTTCAAATATCCCGACAAAACATTTTCCTCCTGACGCACCGAGGTCTGCGGCAAAAACCTTTCCCTCCTTCATAACCTCCCCCTCTCGCGGTAATTCACACTGATAGACCCCATTGCATGATAGCGGATACTGTTATCAACAGACGTCTCATTTCATCCGAGTATTTATAAAATCAGTTGTTCCAGCAGATTATAAGACCCTCTCTCAATCGGCAATCAGTGCAGACAGCCGCCTGTATGCCGCATTGACAGTTTTTTCCTGGTGCTCATTTAAAATCTGTATATCCTCATCGGTAAGCGCTTCAAGGCTTGACACCGCCTCTTCCAGGGCCTGAATAAAATCCCTGTAACTCGCATACCAGTAGGAACCGCTGCCGTCGGTAAGAAGGGTGAGAAAGCCAAGTTTCTTTTTTGATTTCATCGTTCTGCTCGGCTTGAGAAGATCCGGAATATACCGGACTATCTCGAAGGAATCATGCACATAGTCAAAGTGCACACCGCGCGGCCATTTTGTAACCACATGCCCGTTCAGGATCAACTTCGGTGCTATTTCTATAATCCGCTTCAGCGCAATGCCGGACAGTATCTCAAACCCGTTGAATAAAACCCTGCCTCGCAGGCCTTTATAATCCGGCAGTTTCGATACATCGAGGCTCCTGACTGCTCGTTCCAGCTTATCATAGGGAAGCTGAACGACCTTCTTTTTTCCCTTTACAAACTGTATCTCAAATGTTTCACGGCCTATCCTGATATAATTCGTGAAATCATGAGCTGCTGCCGGTTTCTTCTTCGGTCTTATCTCCTTCCCGACAAATAACTCGTAGATATCCGGAGAAATCTTCTTCAGCCACCCCGGATACAACGGAGACACCGACATTGCGTACATCTGCGAAGTCCGCATAATTTCTCCCGCAACGATGTATTCCGGTCTCTCGCGATACATCACTGATCCGGGATGGATCTTAATGCCGTATGCCGTTGCACTGGAATAATTAGATTTCCCCTTCCTTCTGCATACAAACTGAATGAGCCCTTTTGACACGGCGCAGAGATAATGGGAAAAGTCTCCACCACTCAGTACAGGGATACCTATTTCGGTCACGATTTCGCTGAGCTGCTGTTTTACATTGTAAATTTCCTGCATGCCCTTGTAATCCAGGTAGTACCGGTCGCAGAACTCCTCTCTATCATCAGCCTTTTCGAAACCCCTGAATATTTTCAGGTAGGAAACGAAATCACCGAACTTGTGACGAAAAGAATGGTGAGCCTTGCGCGCCTCCATCTCAAAACCCTGCGGCAGAAGAAAAGGAGCCCGGTCGTTGAGAAAGGCCGCTGCAATGAGAACCTCTTCAAGAACTTCGGGATATTCCATGACTGACGCCGCAATCATTCTGGCAAGACGGGGGATTATCGGGAATTTCACCATGAGGCTGCCGATCGAAGTAAGGTTGCGCCGCTCGTCCAGCGCCTCAAACAGCTCAAGCACCTCGACTGCGCCGCGGATGTTTCCCGCACCCGGGTTAGAGATAAAATCAAACTCCTCAAACTCTTTAATTCCCAGTTCCGCCATCCGGAGAACGACCTCGGAAAGATCGCGTCGATATATCTCCTCCTTCGTAAACAGCTCCCTGTCCTCATAATCATCACTCGTATAAAGCCGGTAGCACATCCCGGGCCGTGTACGGCCGGCCCGTCCCTTTCTCTGATTGATGGATGCCTTTGATATGGGAACCTCGACAAGGGAGGACGTAAAATTTCGTGCGTTGTAGTAATTGAGCTTTGCAAAACCTGGATCGATAACAAACCTGACACCGTCAATGGTCACGCTCGTTTCCGCTATGTTCGTCGCGACTATCACTTTTCTCTGAGAAGGAAAATCGAGAAACACCCGCTCCTGTTCCTCCTGAGAAAGGCGGCCGTAAAGCGGGAGAAGCGCCATTGTCTTTTGTTTGTTCAAACGCGAAAGCTCCGAGATACAACCTTTGATCTGGGCCTCACCGGAAAGAAATATCAAAATATCCCCCGGCACTCCGCTCTGCTCGATTTTTTTTACGACTTCCGTAATCTTATCTAGAACTGCAACGGAATCATGGAGATACTCAGGCGGATCGTAGACGATGTCCACGGGGTACATCGGCGCATCGATTGTCACGATCGGGCATCCGTCAAAGTATTCGGAAAATACCGACGCATTGATCGTCGCCGAGGAAACCACAGCTTTCAGATCATCCCTCTGACGGAGAATCCCCTTCAGCAGGCCGAGTATAAAATCTATATTGAGGCTTCTCTCATGAGCTTCATCCACCATTATGACGCTGTATTCTGAAAGCAGAGGGTCCGTTTTCAACTCCTGTAAAAGTATGCCGTCCGTCATGATAACAATTCGCGTTCGGGAAACGGTTTCGTCGACGAAGCGCATCTTGTATCCGGCGATTCCGGGGATTTTGTCGCCGTACTGTCGAGCGATGAAATGGGACACAGAAACCGCAGCTATTCTTCTGGGCTGCGTCACACCGATCCTACTGTTTTTCGCAAATCCTGCATCGAAGAGAATTTTCGGAATCTGCGTTGTCTTGCCGGACCCGGTCGGACTCTCAACGACAACGACCCGGTTTTTCTTAAGGGCCCTGATAATGGCATTCCTGTGTCGGTATACCGGTAGTTTTTTGATGTCGATCATGCCTCTCTCCGAACTTTATACCGGCTCATCAATATGCCTGATGAATCCCTTTTCCATGAGCATTTTAGTCTTTTCTCTCGTTTCACGGATGATCGATTCAGACAGATTGAAAAGCTCGTTTCTTTTCATTTTTACCCGCGCCACTCCCTGTTCGATTGCCTTCATACCGACTGCCGCCGCAACCCGGGGAAATACCTCCCACTCGTCCATGGTAGGTATTATGTAGTTTTCGTGAATGCCCCTGGCTTCGGCTGTCTTTGCTATTTCCTTTCCGGCCTCGATACACATCTCATCCGTAATAGTCCGCGCACGAACATCGAGCGTGCCGCGGAAAATACCGGGAAAACCAAGCGAATTGTTTACCTGATTGGGAAAATCGCTTCTGCCGGTTGCAACAATATGTGCACCTGCCTCTTTTGCTTCCCATGGCCATATCTCCGGTACCGGATTTGCGCACGCAAAAACCACTGCGTTTTTACCCATGCCTGAAATCCATTTCTTACGGATCGTACCGGGGCCGGGACGCGACAGGGCAATGAGAACGTCGGCTCCTTTCAGCGCTTCCCCTATCGAATCATCCGAGTTCAATGCATTTGTCAATCCGCACATCCGCCACTTCTCATACAGATCGGGGTTATCTCTGATATCAGCCCGCTCGCTGGAAAGCGCGCCTTTCGAATCGAACATCACACAGTTTGCGGCTGTGGCGCCTGCCTTGAAAATTATATCGGCGATCCTTATATTGGCAGCTCCGGACCCCATGAATACGATTTTTACAGTGTTCAGCTCCTTCCCGGCGACCTTCAGCGCATTTAAAAGCCCGGCGAGCGTTACCGCGGCTGTGCCCTGCTGATCGTCATGCCAGACAGGAATCGGACACTCGTTTCGCAGCCTCTCGAGAATACGAAAGCACTTCGGCTGCGCTATATCCTCGAGATTGATTCCGCCAAAGGAGGGATGGAGCAGCTTGACAGTCTGCACAAAGGTGTCAGGGTCTTTTGTATCGAGGCAGATCGCAAATGCGTCCACTCCGCCGAGATACTTGAACAGAAGCGCCTTGCCCTCCATAACCGGGAGCGCGGCAGTCGGCCCGATATCGCCGAGCCCGAGCACGCGGGTCCCGTCTGAAACCACAGCCACGGTATTCCACTTGCTCGTATACTCGTATGCCAGATCCTCATCTGCCTGTATCTCTTTACAGGGTGCAGCAACTCCCGGTGTATACCAGACGTCGAAATCGTGCATGTCACGCACCCGGCAGCGCGGCGCTGTCTCGACCTTTCCCCTGTACAGCCTGTGGAGTTTTGATGAAACCTCAAGCGGTTTTCTGGCCTTCGCGAGAAGGCGCTCAACATCATGATCCATTTTCATTTATCCCTATAGTTATTGAAATGTGTGCTAATAAGGCCGCTGTTCGTCTCCTGCAATCAATCACTAAAATCCTGCTGAAACGTTTACAACCCGGGGGTATCCTCATACATACGTCCGGACAGACTGATCGTCCCTGGAAATTTCGGAATTGTGACTTCCTAAATGTAACAGAAAGTCCAGTTTTTAACAATACACTTCATCAACACTACTCAATTTTATCCTTGACAGAACCTTACATTGGAAACATGGGTAGTAAATTAATTATTTACCCTAAAACTGTTACGTCTTGACAAGAATTACGGTACAAAGTAATGTAATTCTATTACTAAGAAACGACACAAGTCCCCTGTAGGGAAAGTCCATGGCGGGATATGTCCCTGGCGGGATATGCCCCTGGCGGGATATGCCCCTGGCGGGATATGCCAATTCGTGGTTAGTCCTTAGCAGGGCTGGTCCTTGTTAGGGCTGGCCCTTGGCAGGACTAACTATCACATATAACGGATTTGAAGTTCCTTTGTAAGGAGGAAACTGTGACCTATGAGTATGAGGTTGTTGTTGTGGGGGCAGGAGGCGCTGGTCTGTATGCCGCCCTCGAAGCAAGCAAGACAGCCCGCACAGCCGTGATTTCAAAGCTCTATCCAATGCGCAGCCACACCGGCGCAGCCCAGGGAGGTATAAGCGCAGCCCTGGGAAACGTCGAAGAAGACTTGCCCGAGTGGCACGCGTTCGATACGGTGAAGGGAGGGGACTATCTCACCGATCAATCGGCTGCGCTTCTTCTGGCGGAGGATGCCATACGCGCCGTAATCGATCTCGAACACAGAGGGCTCCCATTCAACAGAACGGCTGAGGGCAAAATCGACCAGCGCCGTTTCGGAGGACATACCCGAAATTTCGGTGAAGCCGCTGTGATGCGATCATGTTTTGCTGCAGACAGAACCGGCCACATGATCCTCCAGACTCTATACCAGCAGTGCATAAAAAACGAAGTTTCCTTCTTCGATGAATTTCAGGTGCTCGACGTCATTATCGAAGGCAGACAGTGCAAAGGGATCGTGGTAATTGAGCTGAGCACCGGCGAAATACATGTATTCAAGGCGGCCGCCGTTCTGTTTGCGACCGGCGGTTTCGGCAGGATGTTCAGAATTACATCCAATGCGTACGCGAATACCGGAGACGGACCAGCAGTGCTCGCGCGACGCGGCATTCCGCTCGAAGACATGGAATTCTTCCAGTTTCACCCTACCGGAATACGGCAGATGGGTATACTGATTACGGAGGGGGTGCGCGGAGAAGGCGGCATTCTGCGGAACAGCAGCGGTGAACGGTTCATGGAGCGGTATACACCGACCCTTCTCGATCTTGCCCCGAGAGATATTGTGTCGCGTTCAATTATTTCAGAGATCAGGGAGGGCAGAGGAATTATCGGTGACGGTTCGGTGGATGACTACGTACACCTTGATGCCACGCATCTTGGCAAAGATGTTATTGAGGCAAAACTGCCCGATATTGCGGAATTCTGCCGCACCTACCAGGGTATCGACCCAGCCGAGCATATGATACCGGTCATGCCAACAGCACACTATGCGATGGGCGGAATACCCACGGACATGGACGGTCGTGTTATCGCAGACAAGAATGGAAATATCTATGAAGGACTCTATGCTGCCGGAGAATGCGCGTGCGTCTCGGTACACGGTGCAAACAGGCTTGGCACAAACAGTCTTGTCGATCTCGTGGTATTCGGCCGGAGGGCAGGAATACACATGAGAGAATACGTTGAGGGCGCTGTGATACCCGTTGTCGGAAAGGATGCAGGCAATGAAGCACGACATTTCATCGAAGGCCTGAGACAAAGGTCACGAGGCATCCACGGTGGATATATCAGGCAGGAGATGGAATCCGTAATGATGGAAAAAGTGGGGATTTACAGAACCGGGTCTCAAATGCAGGCCGCAGTTGATACCCTGAAGGACCTTCGCGAACAGTACAGTGAAGCCGCCGTACAGGATACAAAAAACAGATTCAATACCGATCTACTGGAAATTATCGAATTGCGGAACCTCCTCGACCTCGCCTATATCACTGCCTGTTCGGCACATAACCGGGAGGAAAGCAGGGGCGCTCATTACAGAGAGGACTATCCCGGGCGTAACGATGAGGGCTGGCTTAAACATACTCTTGCCTGGCTTGAAAAAGACAGCGTTAAAATCAATTACAAGCCGGTGGATATTTCGAGATGGGAACCCAAACCGCGTGTCTATTGACAAAAAGAAAGAAGAATCCCAGGAGAAAAATAGATGAAAGTGGCGCTGAAAATCGAACGTTTCAACCCGAAATCGGATGCAAAACCGCACTTTCAGGAATATTCAGTGGATGTATCGGAAAATGACCGTGTTCTCGACCTGCTTATCCACGTGAAGAGGTTTCAAGACGGTTCCCTCGCATTTCGAAAAAGCTGTGCGCACGGGGTATGCGGTTCTGACGCTATGATTATCAACGGTATAGAGAGACTCGCCTGTAAAACACTCGTAAAAGACGTCGCTCAGAACGAAAACAACAGCATCACGGTCGAACCACTTAAAAATCTCCCCATTCAGCGTGACCTTATGGTAAATCAAGACGAGTTTTTCAAGCGGTATAAATCGGTAAAACCCTTTCTCATAAACGATGAAAAGGCCCCCGGCAGAGAGCGGATACAATCACCTGAGGAGCGGAAAAAATTCGACGACGCTACAAAGTGCATACTCTGCGCCGCGTGTTTCTCGGCATGTCCCGTTATACGTGAAAAAAACCCGCTTTTTTTAGGACCGGCCCAGGTCGTACAGGCATCACGGTTTCTCGATGACAGCAGGGACAGGGGATTCGAAGCGCGGATTGCCGTGCTCGATACCCCGAAAGGCGTATGGCCGTGTGAAAACCACTTCAAATGCACCGAAGTGTGCCCCCGGGGAATCAAGGTGACAAAACTCATCAACCTGACGAAGAAAAAGATAAAGAACTACAGGGAGCGGAGAGGACAGTGATATGAAACTGTACGAATATCAGGCCAAAGAGCTCTTTGAGCAAAACGGCATTCAGACAGCGCCGGGAAAGGTAATCGATACCCCGGAGGATGCATTCGGTATAACAGAAGAGCTCGGCGGCAGGACTGCTGTCAAAGCCCAGGTGCTCGTCGGCGGTAGAGGGAAAGCAGGAGGAATAAAGATAGCTTCATCTCCGGAAGAAGCTGTTGCGGCAGCCCGTTCTATACTCAACATGTCCGTAAAATCTCTTCCGGTAAAAAAGGCCCTGGTCGTCAAGGCTCTCTCCATACAGTCGGAGTACTATATCGGGATCACTGTCGACCGTTCTTCCAAGCTGATTACTCTTATAGCAAGCGTAGCAGGTGGTGTGGATATTGAAGAGCTTGCAGCACATGAACCGGAAAAAATCCACACATTCCAAATCAATCCTCTGAAGAGGATCAATCCTCTGAAGACTTTGGAAGGACCGGATGAAAAGGGCTGCCGTTCGATGCTCACTGCGGTATTCGGGGATAATGAGCTGACTGAACGGGCTCTTGAAACCGTGCGCAACCTGTACCGGCTTTTCATCGGTATCGACGGATCACTTATTGAAATCAATCCCTATGCGATGACCGATGAGGATGGCCTTCTCGCACTCGACGCAAAAATTGTAATAGATGAAAGTGCTGTATACAAGCATCCCGAGCTGGAATATCTGAGAAACCCAGAGGAGTACGGCCCTGATGAGCTCAAAGCCCGTGAATACGGACTCAGTTTTGTAAGCCTCGACGGTGACATAGGCTGTATCGTAAACGGTGCCGGACTTGCCATGGCGACTATGGATATTATCAAACTTGCGGGAGGGAATCCGGCAAACTTTCTAGACGTGGGAGGAAGCTCGAGCCCGGAAAAGGTCGTTCGTGCGTTCGAAATAATATCCCGCAATTGCAAAGTAAAAGCCATACTTATCAATATATTCGGCGGAATTACCCGCTGTGATGATGTTGCAAAGGGCATACTGCAGGCAAAAGATACAGTGAAACTCGAGATCCCGCTCGTTATACGACTGATCGGCACGAACGAAAAGGAGGGGCAGGCCATTCTGAAAAAAGCAGGAATCGATGTTTTTGAAAAATTGACCGAGGCGGTTGAAAAAGTTGTGCAGTATGCATAGTCTTCTCGAATTTTACCCTGGATAGTTTCATGGACAGTATGAGGTATAACGAACCGCATCTATGTTAGAGAATGCTCTCGTTCAAATGGATGAACGTCAAAAAATGGTAGCACGGAGTAGGATATGAGTATACTGATCAACAGGAACACGAAAGTTCTGGTACAGGGGATTACCGGACATGACGGTTCTTTTCATGCCGGTTCCATGCTCGCATACGGAACCAGGGTGGTCGCAGGCGTTACACCCAAAAGAGGTGGACAGATCATTAATAGTATTCCCGTATACAATACTATCAAGGAATGTCGAGACCAGACGGAGATCGACTGTTCCATCATTTTCGTTCCGGCACGATTCGCAAGCAGTGCAATACGTGAAGCTGCGGATGCGGGCATTCCACTCATTGTATGCATAACTGAAGGCATACCGGTACTTGAAATGATAGAAAATTATCACTACGTACGGGAGAGGGGGCTCAGGCTCATCGGCCCGAACTGCCCCGGACTCATCACGCCCGATGAATGTAAAGTCGGGATAATGCCGGCACGTATACATAAATCCGGGCGTATAGGGGTAATTTCCAGGAGCGGAACGCTTACCTATGAGATTGTGTATAACCTCACTCTGAGCGGTTTCGGGCAGTCGACATGTGTTGGTGTCGGCGGTGACCCTATCATCGGCACGGATTTCGTAGAGCTCCTCAGGATGTTCGAGAATGACCCCGGTACCGACGCTGTTACGCTCATCGGTGAGATCGGCGGCGAAGACGAGGAAAAGGCGGCAGATTTTATTTCGAACAAAATGAGTACACCTGTCGCAGCCTTTATTTCGGGAAGAACCGCTCCGAAAGGCAAAAGAATGGGACATGCGGGCGCGATAGTCTCCGGCGACAAGGGCACGGCGGAAGCGAAGCTGAAGGCATTCAAAGAAGCAGGGATCCCGGTTGCCGACAGGCCCGATGAAATACCCGTGCTCATAGGAAATATCCTTAAAGAATAGATATATCATTAAATGATAGATACTTCCTGAAAGGATGGATACTTCCTGAAAGGATACTGATGATTTTTATCTCCCTGACCCCGGCACCCTGCTGCATATGTCTATGATAAAATATATAGGCAGCTAGTGATGCTGTAATGGAGTTTTTCTTGATGTCCGATTCTGCAATCAGCCCGGAAAACCTTCACTACGTAGAGGAACTGTACAAAGCATGGCAAACGGCCCCCGATTCCGTCGATAAAGAATGGCAGGCGATGTTCACAGGTTCAAGCACTTCGGGCATTACCCCAGCTCCACCACCTTCAAAAACTGTACAAACACAAAACAAGGTGTTCAAACAAAGCAGGGTCGACAGCCTTATGTGGGCCTACCGCGATGTGGGATATCTCTACGCGCGCCTCAACCCTCTTACCGGTTATCTGAATGCCGACCTTCACTATCTCTACAAACAGAGGGAAGGAATATACGAACGCCTTACACCGGACGAGTTCGGACTTTCTGAGAATGACCTGCATACGGTTTTTTCCGCCGGAAGATTCCTGCAGCCCGGAAGAGCGCCGCTTGGTGAAATCATTCAGGCACTGCAGGAAACCTACTGTTCTTCGATCGGTGTTGAATTCCTGCATATTCAGGACAAGACGATCAGGTGGTGGATCATGAAACAGATGGAATCTTCACGGAACAGGCCCAGCATGTTGGATGAAAAAAGAAAAACAATTCTCGAAGATCTTATAAAGGCCGAGGAATTCGAACATTTTCTGCATTCCCGGTTCATCGGGCAAAAGAGGTTTTCACTTGAAGGAGCCGAGATTCTCATTCCCGCCCTGCACTTTCTCGTGGACAGCAGTGCGTACAGGGGGGTATCAGAAATCTTTCTCGGCATGTCTCATAGAGGCAGACTCAATGTGCTTGCAAATATCCTGAATAAACCGCTTTATGAAATCTTTTCATCCTTCGAAGCGTTCGAAATCCCGCAACTCTACGGCGGCTCGGGAGATGTTAAGTACCACCTGGGATACCGTCGGCGACATGTAAACGCAGATAACAGTTCTCTTTCAATCAGCCTCGTGCCGAACCCAAGTCATCTCGAATCGGTCGATGCCGTTGTCGAGGGTATGGCACGGGCAGCACAGGACCGTATGCGCGATACCGGGAGAAAACAGATAATACCTGTTCTCGTGCATGGAGACGCTGCATTTTCCGGGCAGGGTGTTGTCGCGGAGATTCTGAATCTTTCACAGTTAAACGGGTATAAAACCGGCGGCACGATTCACATTGTCGTGAACAATCAAATAGGGTTTACCACTTCGACAAAAGATGCACGGTCAACTTTTTTCCCCACCGATATGGTCAAAATGCTGCCGGTTCCGATTTTTCATGTAAACGGTGATGATACTGAAGCGGTGATTCACGTCATGAATATGGCCTTCAGCTTCAGACAGGAGTTCGGGAGAGATGTGGTGGTCGATATCTTCTGTTACCGACGTCACGGCCATAATGAAGGTGATGAGCCATCATTCACTCACCCGCGCATGTACACACTCATTAAAAATCATCCCAGTGTCCGAAAACAGTACGCGAAGCAGCTCGCTGACAGGGGAACGATCGAACACGAAGAGCAGCGTAGAATATCAGACGAATATAAGGGCCTCCTCAGCGACGCAATGAAAACCCGAGTACGGGAGGTTGCTCCGGGCGGGGAAATCGGACCCGATGAGTGTATACAGGAAAAATGTGAAAAACCGAAAATCGTCGATACGGCAGTCGACCGCAAAACAATAACAGCTGTCGGGGAAAAGGTGACAAGTATCCCCGAATGGTTTCACGCCCATAAGAAATTACAGCGCATCATCAGTGAAAAAAAGAAAAGAATCGCCGAAGATGGAGAAATTGATTACTCCCTTGCTGAAACACTTGCATTCGGCTCTCTGCTCCTCGAAGGCGTTTCGATACGCCTCAGCGGTGAAGACAGCGGGCGCGGCACATTTTCCCAGCGGCATGCAGTTTGGTGGGATATCGTATCGGATGAGCCTCATCCCTATGTGCCGCTCAATAACATCGAAGAGGGACAGGCGGTTTTTTCCGTTTATGACAGCCCCCTCTCCGAGTACGCAATTCTCGGTTACGAGTATGGGTATTCTATTTCAGATCCCCGGGCACTCGTTCTTTGGGAAGCCCAGTTCGGCGATTTCAGCAACGGTGCGCAGGTCATTATCGATAACTATATCGCATCGGGAGAATCAAAATGGGGCAGCCTCTGCCCTCTTGTAATGCTGTTGCCGCATGGATATGAGGGACAGGGCCCGGAGCACTCGAGTGCTCATCTCGAGCGCTTTCTTCAACTCTGCGGAGAGCATAACCTTCAGGTCTGCAACGCCACTACTCCCGCACAGTACTTTCACCTCTTGCGCAGGCAGGCGAAATCAGGGAGCAAACCCCTCATCCTTATGGCGACGAAGAGCCTCCTCAGACATCCGAAGGCAGTTTCATCTCTCGAAGAGCTTGCATCCGGTGGATTTATAACGGTGATCGACGATTCCGGTCTTCATGCTTCTCCGGAAATGATAAAAACAGTCTGTTTCTGCACCGGCAAGGTATACTATGCACTTTCTGAAAAAAAGGCATCGATGGGTGTGCCTGACACTGCAGTTATACGGGTTGAGCAGCTCTACCCCTTTCCTGTTGAAGAGATCGCGGGTATTTTCGATAAATACCGGGAAGTTGAAAGATTTCTCTGGGTTCAGGAGGAACCCCGCAACCGCGGTGCGTGGGGTTTTATCAAAGACCGGTTCGAGCGAGACCTGAACTTTCGTAACCTGCAGTATATCGGAAGAGAGGAAAGTGCGTCTCCTGCAACCGGGTTTTATACGAGACATCAGCAGGAACAGGAGGATATTCTGAAGAGGATATTCGGAGAGGACGCAGGGGAAAAGAAGGTACACAAGAAGCGGGCGGCTGTTTAGTGATGATCTAAAAGCGGCGCAAGTCTTTTCAGGACCGAGTATCTAAAAGTAACTTGTTCGAAGTTACTTAGAAGTGGCTAACGTTCCCAGGGACAGAATATCATAAAGTTACTTCGCGAGAAGTTACTTAAAAGATACAATGATCATAACAACGGGAGATGTGTAATGAAAGTGGTTGAAATACCAGAAATAGGCGAATCCATAACAGAGGGAATACTCTTCGCGTGGCTCAAAGAGGATGGAGAATATGTCGAAGAGCAGGAAGAACTGTTCGAGCTTGAAACTGACAAGGCCACCCTGGCTGTACCCTCACCTGCTGCAGGCATTCTTAGAATCAAGGCTGAAGAAGGCGCAGAGGTGAAAGTAGGAGAGGTCGTTGCCGAAATCGAACCAGGGGAAGCTCAGACGAAATCCAAACCTGTCCCGGGTGTGGATTTCGAGATAAAACTCGAAAACGAAGGTTCCGACCAACCCCCACCTGAAGAGGAAACAAGGGGAAAGGCTCTAACAGAGGCGAGAACCGATCAGCCGAAACAGGCACCCGCGGACACAGGAACATCTGCTGTACTATCTCCTGCGGTCAGCAGACTGGTTCAGCAGTACGGTCTTGACGCTGGGGCTGTTGTGGGAACCGGAAAAGACGGCAGGATAACCAAAAAAGACGTACTTGCGCACATCGAAGAACACGAAACAGCGCAAAAAAAAGAAATAGTGCTCGACCTTGAAGAGAAAAAAAAACCTCCCGAAAAACAGTTGCCTGGCGCAAAAGCCGGGGAAGAGCCAACCGGCGCTGCAGAGGTGTCCAAAAAAGTCGGGGAAGGAATACAGAAAGAAAATAGGGTCAAGATGACTTCCATCCGTAAAAGAATGGCTGAAAATCTGCTTCATGCAAAACAGTCCGCAGCGCATGTTACAACTTTCAATGAAATAGACATGTCTCAGGTTATGCACCTGAGAAAGACATACGGAGAATCCTTTACCGGTAAATTCGGCACACGGCTCGGGTTCATGTCCTTTTTCGTTAAAGCATGCTGCGCTGCGCTTGCCGCCTACCCAATACTCAACGCAGAAGTTGACGGCGAGGACATCGTCTACCATGATTATCATAACATCGGCGTTGCAGTATCGACGGAAAGAGGCCTTATCGTGCCGGTAATCAGGGATGCGGACGCACTTAGTTTTGCCGATATCGAAGAGAGAATCAGGGATTTTATCACAAGAGCGGGAGAAAAGAAGCTTACCGTTTCCGAACTCACCGGCGGCACGTTTTCAATTACCAACGGCGGTGTATTTGGAAGTCTCCTCTCAACCCCGATTCCCAACCCACCCCAGGTAGGTATTCTGGGTATGCATGCGATTAATGACAGGCCGGTCGCTGAGAACGGTGAAGTAGTAATCCGGCCTATGATGTACATTTCTCTCACCTATGATCATCGAATCGTTGAAGGCAGAGAGGCAGTTCGTTTTTTGGTGCGGGTCAGGGAATGTATTGAGGACCCGTCCAGAATTCTAATCGATATTTGAGAAAGGTGCTGAGATGGCTGATCAAAAGGCGTATGATATTGCAGTTATCGGAGCAGGTCCAGCCGGATATATCGCAGCGATACGAGCGGCTCAACTCGGTATGTCGGTCGCTGTGGTGGATAGAAACGAGTATCCAGGCGGAACATGCCTGAATATCGGGTGTATACCGTCAAAGTCACTTCTCGAATCGAGCGAACTGTACTTCCGTGCGAAAAACGAGCTTGGCGCCCACGGCATCATTGCGAAATCCGTTCAGCTCGACCTGAAGAAAATGATCGAAAGGAAGCAGGAGGTCGTGCTGAGGCTCGTAAAAGGAGTAAAACTTCTGTTAAAGGAAAACGGCGCAGACCTGCACAGAGGAAGCGCCAGAATACTGCCTTCATCCGGCAGGAAAACATCGGGCCATGCTGTTGAAATAACTTCCGATTCGGGGAAGCGGCAGATCGTCAGCGCTGAACGGGTAATCATCGCAACCGGGAGCGCACCTGTTGAGCTGGCACCCATGCCATTCGACCACAGCAGCATCGTAAACTCTACAGAGGCGCTCTCGTTTTCTACCGTTCCAAAAAAACTTGTGGTTATCGGCGCAGGAGCCATAGGACTCGAAATGGGCAGTATATGGGCTCGTCTCGGGAGTGCAGTTACGGTAATCGAGCTGATGCCGCAGATACTGCCCGGGTGGGATAAACAAATCGCGCATCAGCTGCAGAAGATCCTTGGCAGGCAGGGGATGATCTTCAAGCTCGCATCCAGAGTAACCGGTTACACGAAAAAGGGCAGTGTTGTGACTGTCTCTTTCACTGAAGGAAAATCGAATACACAAACCAGAATTCAGGCCGATAAAGTTCTGGTGGCCGCTGGAAGAAAACCGTATCATGAGGAACTTGGACTCGAAGAACTTGGTGTGCAAATCGATAAAAAAACCGGTTTTATCGGTGTAAACCGCAACTACGAAACCGATGCAGCTGGAATATATGCGATCGGTGATGTCATCGGCGGCGCCATGCTCGCCCATAAAGCCGGAGATGAAGGAACTGTCTGTGTGGAACGCATGTCCGGTATCCCGGCCCAGGTCAACTATACGACTGTTCCCAACATACTGTACACTACCCCTGAAGCCGGCAGCGTGGGTTTTTCCGAAGAGGAGCTTAAATATGAGGGACGCGAATACAACACCGGCATATCTCGATTCGCGGCAAACGGACGTGCAATTGCGCTCGGCGCCGAGGAAGGGTTTGTAAAAATCCTCGCCGATAAAAAAACCGATGAAGTGTTGGGTGCACAAATTCTCGGGCCGTGGGCTTCCGATCTCATTGCAGAGGTCGTTGCAGTAATGGAATTCAGCGGTAGTTCGGAAGATATCGCGCGAACCATGCACGCCCACCCAACCCTTCCTGAGGCGGTGAAGGAAGCAGCGCTGGCCGTGGATAACCGTTCGATTCATGCATTGAACTGACATATCTTTTATTCAGAGGAAAAAGGGAAGAGTTTTTCAACGGCACACAAAATGCTACGTGGTTTTACCTCCTCCCGGAGGTCGCCAGACGGCCGGGATATAAAGCTGTACAGTGTGCAGACTGATTTCTTTAACATTTACTATATCGCAACGGAGGATTGCATGGAAAAAATACAGTACGCAAAAGGACTGGAGGGGGTTATTGCCGGTGAAAGTAAAATCTGCGACATAGACGGACAGGCGGGAAAATTATACTACCGGGGATACTCCATTGAAGACCTCGTTCAGCACTGCTCCTATGAGGAAATAACATACCTTCTCCTCTATGAAAAACTGCCAAACTCTGAAGAGCTCGATGCATTCTCCACAAGGATGCGTTCGTTCAGAGAGCTTAAAGAGCCGATCAAGTACATGATACACGAGTTCCCGTCCGGTGCCCATCCGATGGAACTTCTCCAGTCAGCTATGACATATCTTAGCAGCTATGTCGATCATGTTATACAGCACTCTGCAACCTGCAACTGCCGGGACACTTTGCACCAGGTTTCACAGATGGCATCGGTAATAGCAACCTTCTCCCGCTACCGCAACGGGAAAGACTATATACCGCCCAGAGCGGACCTGTCGCACGGCGCCAATTTTTTATACATGCTGCATGGAGAAGAGCCGGACGGGCTGGAGGGAGAAATCATGGACAAGTGTCTTGTTCTTCATGCGGAGCACGGCTTCAATGCTTCGACATTCACCTCCCGAGTTGTCGCATCCACTCTTTCAACCTGCTATTGCTCCATATCAGCTGCCATGGGTGCGCTCTACGGTTCTCTGCACGGCGGCGCAAATGAGAAAGTTCTCGACATGGTTGAACAAATCGAGGACAAGAAAAATGTGGAAAATTGGATAGACAGGGCCCTGAAACACAAGCGTAAAGTCATGGGTATGGGTCACCGGGTATACAAGGCGAAGGATCCACGGGCGAAGGTGATAGAAAAGTTCCTGTATCAGCTTTCTGAAAAAAAGAATGATTTCCGCTATTATGAGATGCTGAAAGAAATTGAACGGGTTTTTCGCGAGAGGATGGAGGAAAAAGGGAGGTCCATATATCCGAATGTGGACTTTTTTTCAGGATCGGTATACCGCCTGCTCGGAATCAGTCCGATATTGTTCACCCCGATTTTTGCTGTGGCGAGAATATCCGGATGGCTCGCTCATATACTCGAACAGAGGGAGGATAACCGCATATTCCGTCCAAGATCGCTGTACAATGGTCCTGAAGCGCGGGCATTTATACCGATAGAAAAACGCTAATACCCTTTTTTTCTCAGAGTTCAGAATCTGCACTCACCGTGTTATTAGCACATCGAGCATATCCCAGTTGTATTTTAGCTGTGGGTGCTGGGAGCTGATATAAAATTCAGTATTTTTTTTCGCATAATAATAGAGCTCATTTATGGTCAACCGATCATCACCGTTACTATCCGCCGCCCTGAATCCATCAAGGAAAAAATAGGTAAATATCCCATGCTGGAGCTTCGAATCTTCCCACGAGTATTCCAACTGACCGGATGCAGTAATAACAGGAAGCAATAAAATATCCAGGTCTCCATTAACGCAGAAACCGGAATTAGCCCCACTGTCAATTGTTCGGGGATTCAGTATTCTCCCCGAAGCTAAACCGCTGTTGATTATACCGCCGCTGTTGCAGGCATCGAAAATCACCACACCCTTTTCGGTCCGGCACCCGGAGAATATTTCAGCCAGCTCATCATCAATAATATACGTCGACGGATAGCCGAGCCGGGCATCTGCAGGAACAATCGCTTCATCCGTGCCGTCTGATTCATCTCCGCTGTCATCGGTTATAAAAGTACCGTGTCCCGAGTAGTATATCAGAATGTAATCATCGGGACCTGCCCTTTCCAGAACCTGCCTGAGCGAACCAAGAATTGCTTTTTTCGTTGCGCCTTCGTCGACAAGCAGGGTGATTTCTTCTCTCTGCCACCCGTTTTCAGTGAGAGCAGAAACCAGACACTCTGCATCATTCACACACCATGAAAGGTTCCGTATACCCATGTCTTGATACTCATTTATACCAATTATTACCCCGTAGTAGTTCGTATCCTCCTGTACCGGGTAGTACGCACATCCGGCAAATACGAGTAAAGGAATGATGCCAATACTCAATCGATACCACATGAAAACCTCCTATTCCCGCGGACTGCAGAGTTTTCACCCCGTAACTTATCCCATCCTGATCAAGAAAACATACTCCGTAATTAACACCGGCGCTGACACCAGCCTCCGCTTTTCGCTGGGCTCCCTTCACGGATACAGCGGAAACAAGAAAAAAGATAGAAATAGACTTGCAAGGTGTAACTTGTATATGACATCGTGAAAAATAAATGACATGTTTGAAGATGTCATGCTGGCAGTGCGGTTCACCGGTGCACGACGTTCAACGGTTTACTTTTTTATTACAACAGTGTATCATGATAATCTTATGGAATCGAAGAGTTTTTACTGGATATATATTCTCCGTGTTGCAGGCGATCGATTCTACACAGGGTATACAACGGATATATACCGGCGATACAGGGAACATCAATCGGGAAGCAGGAAAAGCAGGTTTACCAGAAGCTTTCCACCGGAGAAAATCGAGCAGTGCTGGAAAGTGTTTGCCGACAGGGGTACCGCCATGTTCGTTGAACGTTTCATAAAAAATAAGAATCGTCAGGTAAAAGAACGCCTGATAAACCAACCCCAGCTGTTGCAGCAGGAAATACTGAAGGCATGTGGGAAAGATATTCAGATACAGGTAATCGGACCAGACGTTTGCTCCCGAACAACTTGATAAACCAGTTGAAATCTGAAAATATCAGTGTAGGGGAATGCATAAAAAATACCCCGGGGAAAAGGAGGTAAAACCCCGGGGTAATTCAAACTACATAATAGCAGGCCCTTAAATGCGGCCTTTTCTTCAATAATAAATATAATGCATTTTACATGCATCTTCTAAGTGACTTCGATCAAGTTACATTTTAATACCCAATCCTGCCAGGGATCGGCCGCGAAGTGACTATCCCCTGTGGGACATTCCCAGGGGGATTCACGTTGTTTTCACATGTTTTTTCTTAACGTATACCCAACAGCTACACTGTTCAGTGTCTGTCTTTTGGAAGCAGGGCCTTCCTGCTCAAATTAATTCTTCCGAGCGCATCGATTTCCGTAACCTTCACTTTTACCTTGTCGCCGATCTTCAGCACATCGCTCACCTTGTTTACATGCCGGTGCTCTAACTGAGAGATATGGCATAGCCCTTCCTGACCGGGTAAGACTTCGATAAAGGCGCCGAAATCAAGAATCCGTTTCACCTCTCCTTCATACGTTTTGCCCACTTCCACTTCATCCGTAAGCTGCTTAACCATGTCATATGCAGCCTGTGCATCACCTTCGGCCTTGCTCGAAACGGTGACTACACCATCATCCTCAACCCACACGTTTGCACCTGTTTTCTCGATTATTGAGCGGATTGTCTTTCCAGCCGGGCCGATAACCGTGCCGATTTTATCCTGTGGTATTTTCAGGGTTAGAATCTTCGGCGCAAAACTTGAGATGCTGTCGACGGGTTTTTCGATTATCTTCGCCATTTTATCAAGTATGAAGAGTCTTCCCTCACGCGCCTGTTCGAGCGCTTCCTGCATTATTTGTGTGGAAATACCACTGACCTTTACGTCCATCTGAAAAGCAGTAATACCCTCTCTGGTTCCCGCCACCTTGAAATCCATGTCCCCCAGATGATCTTCAGTGCCGAGAATATCGGTGAGAATTGCATACTTACCGTCTTCGATAACAAGACCCATAGCAACACCTGCTACAGAATCCCTTATCGGGACTCCTGCACTGAGCAATGAAAGGGTGCCGGAGCATACGGAAGCCATTGAAGATGATCCATTCGATTCGGTAATCTCGGAAACCACCCTTACTGTATAGGGAAACTCTTCTTTGCCCGGCATCACCGCATTGATCGCACGCTCTGCCAGATGTCCGTGCCCGATTTCCCTCCTTCCGGGGCCAAACCTGTTTCCGACCTCACCGACCGAGAAGGGCGGAAAGTTATAGTGCAGCATAAAGGCTCTTGTTCCTTCACCTTCGATATTATCATACCTCTGTTCGTCGGTTACCGTTCCAAGGCTCGTTATAGCTATACTCTGCGTCTCCCCCCGTGTAAATAGGGCGGAACCGTGCGTCCTCGGGAAGAGATCCAATTCTATCGTTATCGGACGGATATCTTTCGGTCCCCTGTTATCTGTTCTTTTGCCATTCTTGAGAATGGATGAACGGACAATCTCCCTTTCGATTGCTTCAAGCTCATCATACACATAACCCGGAAGATCATCTCCAAATTGTTCACTTACCTTCTGTATCGTTTGTCCGCCTGCTTCCTCGACCGCAGTCTGCCGTTCAAGCTTTTGAGGGATGAAACATGCCTTTTCGTAGAGGGGATATGCAATCTTTTTCACCTCCTGAATAAGCGTTTCGTCCACCTGTTCATCAGCAACCGAAACCTTTTGTTTCCCAATACGATCGACGAGCACCTGCTGGGCCCTGATGATGTCTTCTATATAGCCTTCGGCGAATGTAATGCCGCCTAAAAGCTCCTCCTCTGTTACCTCTTTGCCGCCTCCTTCAACCATAACGATCGCCTCATCAGTACCCGCGACGACGAGCTCGAGACGACCCTCTTCTTTCTGTGAGAAGGAAGGATTTATTACGTACTCGTCACCGATAAGCCCGACCCGGACCGCGCCGACGAGTTTCTGCAGTGGAATATCCGAAAGCCCCAGCGCAAGGGATGCGCCGTTCATTGCCAGAACATCCGGCGGATGTATCTGATCCGTCGATATTGTAGTAACAAGCACCTGAATCTCACGCCGATATCCCTTCGGGAAAAGAGGCCGAATCGGTCTGTCGATCAGCCTCGACACAAGTATTTCCTTATCACCAGGCCTGCCCTCTCTCTTAAAAAAACCACCGGGTATTTTCCCGGCTGCGTAGTATTTTTCAACGTAGTTTACAGTGAGCGGAAGGTAATCGAGACCTTTGATGTCACTCTTCGACGAGCAGGCAGTCGCAAGAACGGCCGATCCCTCATAGCGAACCAGCACACTCCCGTTAGCCTGCCGCGCAATTTTTCCTGTTTCAAAGACCAGCGTTCCTTCACCAATTTTCAATTCTGTTTTTTCTTCCATGTATAATTCACACCTATTTCCTTATTCCTAGTTTTCCTATAATATCACGGTATCGTGAAATATCATTATTCTTCAAGTAATCAAGCAACCGTCTTCTCTGACCGACGAGCTTCAACAAGCCGCGCCTCGAGTGGTGGTCCTGCTTGTTGATCTTGAAATGTTCTGTGAGGTTCGAAATGCGCTCAGTGAGGATTGCGATTTGAACCTCCGGAGAGCCTGTATCACCATCGTGTTTTTTAAACATTTCAATGATTTCACCCTTTTTTTCTTTTGTAATCGACATCCATAACTCCTTTTAAGTAACTTCTCGCGAAGTTACTTACAGATATTCGGTCCCGAAATGATACATCCTGTCAAAGACGTATATCGCTCTTAAGTAACTTCGAGCAAGCTGCTGCTTGATACTCGGTCCTGTCAAGGAAGTACGGCACTTCTAAGTAACTTCTCACTAAATTACTTTGTGATATTCGGTCCCCATGTACGTACACTACTTCTAAGTAACTTCAAACGAGAAAATACTATTCGTACAGCTAATATACTGTTTTTGTACAAAATATCAAAATCTTTTATTTACTGCAGGCGCTGCTGAAATAAAACCGGTAAAAACGGCGTGTCTCCACTTCAAAACCGTGCTCTTTTTCAATACCGGAGCTGTCGCCCGTACCGCCTGTTACAGAACTCTTTCTATCGTTTTCCGAGCCAATACTCCAGAAGCCAGCCATATCGCCTTTCGAAACCTCAAATATTCCTTTCGAAGTAGTGATCTCAACATCAGCCCGCTTTCCTGTATGCATTTCTTCAAGACATCCTGAAAACCGACCCTCCATTGGGAGAGCCCAATCCGGAAAAAATGATGAAAAAATGAAAGAATCGGGCTGCACGCGGACAAGATAGACGTAGTATCTCTTTCCGAGCAGATTTTTTACAAGCTTGAAATTACCGTTTTTCACCTCATTCCTGATTCTTGTACTAGAAACAGGTAATTTTCCCCATGAAACATCATCAACAAGTATAAGCTCATAACCAAACTGTGGACCGCATTTTTTGAGAAAACCGGTATCTCCTTGATTACCTCTGCCGAATCTGAACGCCTGCCCGAGACAGTAAAGCCGGGGCCCTATCGTCGACTTCAGGAATGATAAAAAGGAAAGCGCATCCAGGTCTGCAAATTGCCTGGAAAAATCAACATACAGCAAGAGCTCGATCCCTTCTTTTTCGAACATCATAATTTTATCGGACGGCGCAGACAACTTTTCCGGTTTTTTGTTCAAAAGTACCGAAAGCGGGTGTTGTTTGAACGTCAGAACCGTGGGAAAAAGTCCTCTGTCTTTTGATATCTGTGCCAGGGTACGTATAATGCGCAGATGGCCGCGGTGAAATCCCTCGAAATTCCCGATGGTGAGGGCAACTTTTCCATGGAATTCCTCCAGTCTCTTAATAGCCTCGATAATATACACAAAGCGTATCCTTCACACGTTAAATAACTCCACACCGGTATTATTCCCGGAGCAGGAGTCAGTTATGTATAAACACCCTGTAATACCGAAGGGTTTCCCCCACCTCCAGGAGAGCAACAAGCCTCTGTGCGTGTAAAAGTCGTACATACCCATGCAACCTGCGTATAGGATGATCAGCCGAAATCAGCCTTTCGATAGGAACACCTTTGTAAATGAGGGGAAGCTGCTCTCCCGTTACTTCAAAACCGGGATAAATATCCAGTGCCTTGTAAAGGGGCATAATCGGGATAGTCCTGTCAATATCTACGGGCTTATAAGCATCTTGCACAAAAAAACGGCCGATTGAAAGCCTTCTGAGCTCCTGGAGAAACCCGCACGTTCCTAGAGATTCTGCCACATCACGCGCTAGGGACCGAATGTAAGTCCCTTTTGAACAGACAACCTCAATATCGATCCTGTTCCGTTCGATACCGATACATTCTATCCGCCTGATTTCAACCCTTCTCGGTCTTACATCCACGGATTCGCCGTTTAGCGCCCTTTTGTACAGCCGTTTCCCCCCGTACCGAATCGCTGAGAATACCGGGGGAATCTGATCAATTACACCAGTGAACTCCGAGAGGACCTGTTCCACCTGTATACGCGGCGTTTCACGCACAGGACCTGTTTTAACGATCCTTCCATATCGATCGAGGGTATCCGTCTCCACACCAAGATAAATCTGCGCTCTGTACTTCTTAACCTGAGACATCAACAGGTTCTGCACCGATGTACCTCTGTTGATGCATACAATGAGCAGACCAGACGCGAACTTATCGAGAGTTCCCGCATGTCCTGCCTTTTTTGCACCGAGACTCTTTTTTACTATTTTAAGCGTTTCAAAGGATGTGCGGCCTACTTCCTTATCAACAAGAAGAATACCATCTACATCCATTTCCTCTCTGAAACCTCTCTCGATATTCTGGAAATAATCGAAGTGCCGATCTCTTCAACTTCCCCCTCGAGCACGAACCCGCTCGCTTTAAAGTGTCCCCCACCCCCAAAAAGCAAGGCAAGTGCATTACAGTTAATGTTGTTCGTAGATCTCAAGCTGACCTTCACACGGTGCGCGTCGAGTTGACGTATAAGTATTATGAGCTCGATATTTTTTAAACCACGAACTACCTCGAGTATACCCTCATTGTCTTCCTCATCGGCGCCGGTTTCCCTGTAAACTGAACTGGGAAGCGAGATATGCACGATCTTTCCCGATGATTCGGTTTTCATCAGCCCGAGCGCCCTGCTGAGCAGCTTAAAATGCGTAACTTTCTTTTTGCAGTATATGTTTCTGTACGTCTCAGCCGGTTGAACCCCACATTTTATGAGCCGTGAGGCTATACTGAACACTCTTTCACTTGTATTGGAATATGCAAATGAGCCGGTATCGGTGAGAATTGACGTGTAGAGGCAGGTGGCGACATCATGATCGAGATAACCCTCGACTCCCGGGATAATCTCATAGAGTATTTCCCCGATACTCGAGGCCGATACGTCTATATAACGTTCGTCGTCGTCGATTGAATTCTCATGATGATCAATGCAGAGTATCCGTGCCGCTTCTTTGAGATACTGATAGACACTGCCGACCCTGGTCTCTACTGCACAATCGAGCAAAACCGCAAGATCTATATTATTCTCATTCCACGGACCATTTTCTGCGTAGGAATGAATACTATCCGCATGGGGCAGCCATGCATATATCTCGGGGGTTTTGTCCTGATTAACGATGAAAACTTTTTTGCCTATCGAGGTAAGAATAATGTACAGCGCAAGCTCGGACGCAATTCCGTCACCATCGGGGCGAACATGAGTCGTAAGTACCACTCTCTGTGCTTCAACAATTTTTTTCCAGATGCCGTTCTTCTTTTGCTGAGTTATCATATTCTCTAAACTGGAACGCAGACCCTAATACCTGCAGCCTACTGTGAACCACTTTCATTGATTTTATGGACGAGCCTGACCCTCTCCTCGGTTTTATTATCGAGTATGAATAAAAGATGAGGGAAATACTTAACCCTGATTTGTTTGCTCAGCCTCATTTGAATATAACCGCGAGCACTCCTGAGCCCATCGATTACATCACTCTGCTGCTTATCCGAGCCGATAACGGAGACAATAATCTTTGCAGACCGCCTGTCTTTGGACAGCATAACATCGAGAATAGTAATGAAAGAATCGAGGCGGGGATCCTTCAACCCTTTTAAAAGGAGTGAGGACAGTTTTATTTTAATTAATTCCTCAATTTTTCTGGACCGAAAATCCATCTGCATCATGCCCTGGTATCGAGTTTCTGCGCTATCTCATGTATAATAAATGCTTCGATAGTATCACCTTCCTTGATATCGTCATAATTCTCTATCTTGATGCCGCACTCATATCCGGCAGCGACTTCTTTTTCATCATCCTTAAACCGTCTCAGGCTTGCAATATTTCCGCTGTACAGTTCGATCCCATCGCGAATAAGACGGACACCTGCCGTTCTGGTGATTCTACCTGAGTTGACATAGGTGCCGGCTATATTACCAACCTTCGGCACCCTGATCACCTTTCTCACTTCACCGCTGCCGATAATCTCCTCGCGAAGCTCAGGAGCGAGAAGCCCCTCCATTGCAGCTCGCACATCCGCGATAACGTCGTAAATAATGCTGTACTTCTTTATTTCTACCTTCTCTTTTTTTGCCATTTCCGCAGCTCTGGAATTGGGCCGAACTCTGAAGCTAATAATCAACGCGTTTGATGCAGATGCGAGAATAATATCGGTTTCATTCACCGCCCCGACTCCTGCATGTATACAGTTGAGTCGAATTTGAGAAGTCGAAAGCTTCACCAGGGAGTCTTTGAGCGCTTCAGCGGAACCCTGTACATCCGCCTTTATAATAACCTTGAACTCCTGAATCTCCCCTTCCCTGATCTGATCATAGAGATTCTCAAGTGTCACCTTCTTGACGTTTTTCGATTCCTCGAGGCGTTTCAGTTCCTGTCTCTTCTGGCCGATCTGCTTGGCCAGTTTTTCACTTTCAGTTACCTGAAACGGATCACCGGCGATCGGTAGTCCGGAAAATCCGACAACTTCAACAGGATCTGAAGGCAACGCATTCTTGACCGGCTTTCCGTTGTCATCAAACATGGCCCGCACACGGCCCGGATAAACACCGGCGACAAAGGGGTCCTGCTGTTTGAGCGTCCCCGTACTCACGAGAATCGTCGATACAATCCCTCTCCCCGGATCGATCTTGGACTCGATTACAGTGCCGTTCGCACGCCTTTCAGGATTTGCCCGAAGATCGAGCATATCGGCCTGCAGAATAATGGTTTCCAGAAGATTATCTATTCCCTTTTTCTGCAGCGCGGATACTTCAACCATGAGCGTATCACCGCCCCATTCCTCCGGAACTACATTCTTCTCAGCAAGCTCAGTCCGTACCTTGTCCGGGTTCGCACCCTTTAAATCGATTTTATTCAGTGCGACCACAATCGGCACCTCTGCCTCTTTTGCATGATCAATTGCTTCAATAGTCTGCGGCATTACACCGTCGTCCGCTGCTACGACTAAAACAACAATATCCGTGACCCTCGCCCCACGCGCCCTCATCATGGTAAACGCTTCATGGCCGGGTGTATCGAGGAACACAATTTCCCTGTCCTTCAGATGCACCTTGTATGCGCCTATATGTTGCGTAATGCCTCCGGATTCCGTATCAACGACATTTGTGTTTCGAATAGCATCCAGAAGTTTCGTCTTGCCGTGATCGACATGCCCCATCACAGTCACCACAGGGGACCTTGGTTTCAAATCCTCAGGCTGATCCTCCTCCTCATCGATAACTGTTTCATCATACAGAGAGATCACCTTTGTGTTACATCCGTACTCTTCGGCCACAAGAGTAGCGGTTTCGGAATCAATCTGATCGTTGATACGCGCCATCACTCCGAGCGCAATGAGCTTTGAAATAAGATCGCTTGCCTTGAGATTCATCTTGCGGGCAAGCTCACCAACGGATATGGTTTCAAGAATCTCGATTTCCTTGGGTATGGGGTTGGCGGTTACAGGCCGAACGCCTTTCTTTTTATACTGAAGCAGTTTATCAAGATGCTCCTTTTCTTCCTCTTCCTTCAGATACCTTCTATATCCGTGCTTTTTCTTGATAAACTTCTTACCGGCTTCTTTTTCTTTGTTAGCCGCGGTGGTCTTTTCCTTCAGTTTGAAATGAGACTTCTTTTCTTCTGTTTTCGCCGGACGTTTCGACCGAGCTGCAGGCCGAGCCGGCTTTTGCTTTTTGGCCGTTTTTGCACTTTCAAACACGGACGCAGGTACCGCAGTTTCTTCCTTTTTTACACCAGCCTCAACCTTTTTCGGTTCAACTTTATGCGGCTTTTTAAGAATTATGACCTTCTTTTTTTTGATAACTATTTTTTTATGCTCTTCAGGTTCTTCCTTCTCCTTCTTTTTAATGAGTGCAACCTCGGGGCGCTTTTTTAAATTATTCTCAACGTATTCATGAAACCTGCCGAGTTCCTGGGTGCTCAGTTTATTTGCGGATTTTTTATTTTTAATACCGAGGGAATCAAGAATCTTTATAACCTCTTTCGTTTCAAGCTCCTCGCTTTTTGCCAATTCATGAACACGCATGTTTTACCTCATATCCTTATGCACAAAGTATCACTCTTCCTCGTCTTCGTCTTTAAAAATCAGCTCAACGCTGCAGTTCGGACACTTATCCATTTCTTCAGTAATTCTTCCGCCACAGCTCGGGCATTCGTAGTATTCCTCCTCAGTTTCCTCTTTAGCCTCGGATTTCACAAGTTCTTCCTCGACAACCTCAATATTATCCGAAAGAATAACAAGAAGCTCCTTTGCCATCTCCTCCTTCATGCCTTTGATTTTAACAAGGTTCTGTACGCTCTTATCAATAATATCTTCTATATTCAGAAGTCCAGCATTTTTAAGCACTTCGAAAGTTTCTGAAGGTATACCCGGAATATCCTTCACGGTAACAACCTCTGCTTCTTCCTCCTGGACACTGAAAAGCTCATCCGCAGCCTTACGGGCAAATTCGGCGTATTCGGAGGTTTCGAACTCCTTTTCGGGCATGACATCGAGCCGCAATCCGACAAGTTTCGAGACAAGCCGTATATTCTGGCCCTGCCTGCCTATGGCAATGGAAAGCTGTGAATCGGGGACCACGATGAGTGCTTCTCTGTTTTCCTCATCCGTAAATATCACCTTGCTCAACTTTACAGGATTCATGGCGTTTGAAATATACCTGCGTATATCCGGGTCCCATTTGAGAATATCTATTTTCTCACCTTCTAATTCTCCCACAATGGCCTGTATCCGTATCCCCTTCAATCCGACACAGGCGCCGACAGGGTCGACCTCCTCCCGTGGTGAGTAAACCGCGACCTTGGTACGATAGCCCGGATCTCGGACAATATTTTTAATGTCGATCGTGCCGTCTGCAACCTCTGGCACTTCAAGCTCAAAAATCTTTTTTACAAAACTGGGATGACTTCGTGAAAGGATAATCTGGGGCCCCTTTGTGCCCTTCCTGACCTCGAGTACCAGGGCCTTGATACGTTCCCCGACCGCATAACTCTCTCTTGGAGACTGCTGGCTCCTGGGCATGATGCCTTCGGCTTTTCCCAGATTGACATAAATTGCCCCGGCTCGTTCCCGCTGGAAATAGCCGACGATCATCTCTCCCTCACGTTGCTTGAATTCGTTATACACAACATCTTTTTCAATCTCTCGGAGTCTCTGCCTGACTACCTGTTTTGCGGTTTGTGCTGCAATTCTTCCAAAATCCTCTGGTTTCAGCTCGATAAGAAGCTCATCACCCTTCTCTGCGCCCGACACAAGGTCCTGCGCTTCCTCTATGCTGATCTGAAACACGGTATCCTCAACATTCTCGACGATCTCTTTCTTTGAGTAAATCTTTACGACGTCATTCTCTTCATCAATAATGGTTTCCGCATTTGAAGTAGTGCCGAACTTCTTCTTATATGCAGCAAGGAGAGCCATCTCGATTGTCTTTAATATGAGATCCTCCGAGATACCTTTGTCAGCAACGAGCTGTTTGACTGCTTCACCTAACTCGTTTGCCATATTTCCTCCCTTACCCGTTTAATTTGGTTTTACGTATATTAGCCAGAGGGACTGAAAAAGGTTTCCCGTCGACTGTAAGCTCAACGTTACCGTTCTTCATCCCTTCCAGTATACCATGAATAACCGTTGAGCATCCCTTTTCGACAGGCTTTTCAAGGATAACCTTTACACGGCGTCCTTTAAACAGGTTGTATTCCTTTCTGTTTTTAAATATTCTCTTCGTACCAGGTGAGGAGACTTCCAGAGTGTAGTCCTCAATGTTAATCGGCGATAGTATTGAAAGCCGTTCATTGAACAGCCTCGTGACTCGTTCGCAGTCGTTGAGGGAAACTCCCCCATCCCTGTCAATGACGACCTTTATTTGCAGCCCGCCTCTGCCCCCGGTTGTTATGAGCTCAACAACACGTAAATTCAACGGTTCTGTTATTTTTTCAAGCTCTGAAAGCAATGTACCATCGAGTTTGCCCATTGTCGACACCAAAAATGGTGAAAAGTGCAATAAAAAAAGAGTCGGCACTGCGACTCTTGAGGTACAAACACTATCTCTATACACCGAGCATTTTTAAAGTAATACAACATTTTTCAAATGTCAAGTGCTTTTAAGTAACTTACCGCGAAGTTACTTTATGATATTCGGTCCCCCAGGGGGACTTACGCCGCTTTTAAAATTAAAAAACCTGGTAAGGATGCTCAACCGACAGGTTTTATTTTAGCTGTCTTATAGAAACTTCAGCACGGTGAATCCCGTTTCAGGCAAAAATCTTTTCTGCTCTGCGGGTAATGATTCGATTTGATTCACCACTTCCATACCGATGGTCTGGGCGCTCAGGCCTCTATCCTGTACTATCGTCGTACCTATTAAAGAACCAAGGTCTGTATTATCAATCTTTATCTCTTCAGCACCAGTCGGAAGCATAACGAAAATATCGTCACTATCGAACCGAATATCAGCAACCTCTATCTGAGCTGAAAAATCCTCATTCCGGAGCTTTCCAAGCTGAGGGTTATCAAGGTCAAGCGTTTTCACCTCTTCTTCACCATGCTTGAGATAGACAGCCTTTCCGCGACCGCATGAAGAATATTCAACAGCTTTCGTGTTTTCGTCTATATGAATAACGGATAGATCGACCAGCAGATTCCGCGCGAGACAGAGATCGTTATACTGCACAAGAAGATTTTTCAAATGAACATCTTCCTTGAGAGATCTGCGAAACCCGGCCCGAAGGCTTGGAATCTGTTCGTACAGAACATCGGGGTTGCCGGGCGGTGAGCTGAAGGCCAGATAAAAATGGTTTTTTCCTGTTTGGGAATAAAATTGATACGTTCCCTCCACCCCGTCGGAATGAAAAATATAGCTGTTCGCCTGTATAAATAAAAGCTCGACAGCCTGTTTCTTGAAATTAATGGCCTTGAGTTTTAAAAAGGTCTCCCGCATCTTATCGCCTTCGGCTGGTTTTGTTTCGACAGCTTTTTTTCCTGCCGCAGACTTTTGTGCTCCCTCTTCAGAAGCGGCGTCCCGACCCTTCTTGTTCACCTCATCTTTTTTGCTCTCGTCTCTTACTTCTTCTCCTGTCTTTTCCTTTTTTCCTTCGCCCTTCAGTTCGTCTTTCGCCTCTTCCTTTACTTCCAGTTTGTGCATTTGTTCCTCAGCCGCGGCAGCATGGGCCCCGGTGACTGGTTCTGCTGGAGCAGTTTGCACTGTACCATTTTCCACTGGAACAGTCTCGACTGGAACAGTCTCGACTGTACCAGTTCCTGCTGAAGAAGTTTCAGGAGAAGGTTTCTGTGCGGCAGTTCCCGCTACCGGCACCTTTTCAGGCTCCGCCTGGACAGCGTCTGAATCACCCGGCGCTTCAAGTGCAGCTTCGGGTACGGACGGCTTCGCCTGGACCCTGCTTATGAAAAAAACAGCCTGCGATTCAATAGACTGCAGTTTTCCTCTAATCAATAAAAAAGAGGGGAGAAACAACAGGAGAACCGACAAAACGATATACCCGCCTGCAAATGGCAGAAAAAGCTGCAAATGGTCAGGCAGTTTGACAAACCGTTTAACATCCATTCCCATGATGAAATCCACATCTTCCATCCCGAAAGGGTACAGCGGAAAAGAGATTCTCTGTATACCCAACCCCTTCAGGGAAAGGATCCTTTGCAAAAAGACAGCTCCCTTCATGGGAACGTTCCCCTTCATGGGGATGTTCCCCTTCAGCGGGACGATCTTCATCTGTGGGTATCCATCCTGAAACTGCCAGACCTTTTCAATACTATCATGATACTCAGCCGGAAGACGCCTGGCACGGTAATCCTCGAGCACCGACGAATCGGTATGGAAAATCAGTCTGCCATCCCGGTCGGTCACCCATGCCTGTTTCACACCCCTGTTTTTCAGAAGTGTCCGTGTGATACGCGTTAAATCGTCTCTATACGAGTTCCGGCGAATAATTTCATCCTGGAACGAATACACCCCTTTTACAATTGACTCATAGTATACGTTGTTTATTGATTCGTAGTATCTGAAGAGAAAATAAAACGACCCGGAGACAAACAGCAAAACCGCGACAAAAGCAGCAACAAGGAGCACAGTTGTGGTTGTTTTTCTCGATTTTTTCAGTGAATGGAGTAGAAAGCCGATTCTATCTTTAATGTCAATGCTCATGAAAGACAACCCGTATTTGTAATCCAACCCGCCTCACTAATCCCGATGGCTATATCCGGACTACTGCAGAACAGAGTTGTATGAAAGTGCTTGAATAAAATCTACATCTGCGATCTGTTTAATAACAGTTGATGATGAGCTGCTCAGCACATTATCGGGTTTCCCCTTCTCCAGCGTATCATCGATATAGATACTGCCGTTGTTATAAGCAATAAAACAATCGCTCACCTTGCCGCCACCGACAACAGCGTATTTTTTGTTACTGATAATATCATTCTTCACAATTATCGGATTTGCCCCATCCCTGGAGTATATACCATTGCGTCCGTTTTCGGAAATACTGTTGCTGCGAATATCCGTGTTAGATGAAGAAACCACTATCCCATCAATTCGATTTTTCTCTATGGTACATCCAGTCACTATTCCCCTGCCATTTCCTTCCTCGAGCACAATGCCGACAAGATTGGACTCGAAAATACTGTCCGTTATCTTTCCGCCACCGTACAGCCGAATCCCATAGTTTTTATTGTTCCTGAATCTGGAATTTTGCACATCGAGCCGGTAATTATTGGCTAATATCCCTTTTGTGTTCCCGTTTATGTCCGCATTTGATATTTTCAAGTTACCGTTCAAGACAAAAACACCCGTATTATTGTTGGTGATGTCAGCAATATCGATACTCAGCGAGCTATTCTTGACAAAAATACCGTTCTCCTCACAATCATTCACACCGATATCTGTAAATGAAAGCCCACTCTTGTTATCCAGCACGGCAACACCCGTTGCAGCACCGGAAATGACCGACTGGCGGATATATCCGGACGATCCGGGAAGATACCTGATGCCGCCCCACAGACTGCCTTCCGGCCCCAGTTTGGCATCTTCAACTATCAATGTACCTCCGGTGTTTACCGTAATAATTGCGTTGTCCGGCAAAAGAATACTGCCCTTCAATACTGCGGTTTCTCCTTTGTCGACGCTGTACCCCTTCTCCTTCAGATGAACAGCATCGTACTTTTTCGGTTTCGGCGGTGCCGGAGGTTTTTTCAACACCTGTTCCTTACGGACGACTTTTTTCGGCGGGAGCTGTCTAACCGCCTGAGACACATCCCTGAAAATCTTTTCCGAAGGCAGAACAATATCCTTCTCGGTCGGTACGCCGGAAAATGCAGTGACGCTTTCACCAACAGGCATGTACCCGCTCTCGTTTCCTGCCCTGTCGATTGCAGTAACGGTAACGTAGAGGCCCATGTCCTGCAGAGCCGTTCTGTCAACCAGGAGATCGAGGTAATTTTTTGAGGTGTATGCAACACCATCCCAGCGGTCCCTTTTAACGCCGTAATAGACCCTGAACTTTTCTATATCACTGTCCTTCGTTTCCCAGCGTATCCGCACTCTGTTTTCAGTAATAAACTTGTAGGTAATATTAAAGGGCGATGAGGGTGGGACCGTATCCTCGAGTACAATATCTGTTACAGGGTAGGACGGACTGCTCAGCGAACCTGTTGAATCAACTGACATGACCCTGAAGGAATAGGGCCTGCTATTTTCAATAAGAGGCGCGCCATTTTCGAGAGTGTCATTGATTATATATTCAATAAGTCCTCCACTCTTGCTCCGGATAACATATGCATCGCCTTTATTCGAGGACAGACCTTTTTTTGTATAGTAAAGCCATGGCCCTTTTCCTTCCCGTATCTGGATAACGTACCCCCGGGCACCCGATGAATCCGAACCGTTGAAGATCAGGTTAACCTGGTTGTTGAGAGCCGACGTTACACCCAGCCCATACGGAGCAGATGGCAGCCGGTTCTTTGTCCGTATAAATGCAAGTGCATACGAGGAGGAATAACCGGAGCTGTTTTTCGAGTATACCCGCACCAGATACTCGGTATTCTCTTTCAGGTTGCCGAACTCGCAAAAATTCTGCTCCATATCCGGATATTTCATCACGGGTTCTCTCTCATTTCTGATATAGAGCTCACATCTGTACCCTGTCGTGTTTGCCATTGCGTCCCAGCTGACGCGTAAAATAGAGCCCTCACCATACCCCCGATCCACTTCAGCTGCTTCAATATCGGTTGGGATGGGCGGTCGCGAAACCGCGCCTTTTTCGAATTTTATCTCCAGGGGCTGCGCAAAACCGTTGTAGTACGCATTAATCGTATATGTGCCTGGTTCGAGGTTTTTAAACTCATATGCGCCAATAGTATTGGTCACAATTTTTGCGAGAACAGCGCCCGATTTATCTGAACAGGTAATGGTAGCTCCTGGCACCGGGTTGCCTCTTTCATCCTTCAATGTACCCTTAATAATTCCGCCTTCGGGCTTTTTCACCTCCTTCACCTTTTTCTTTTTTTTCTCTTTTTCAGATTCGCTCCGCCTGGATTCAAGAATGGAAACTGGAGTATCATTTTGCCCGGGAGAACCCGACTGGTCGGTGGAATTTTCAACAGACGACGCCTGTCCGTTATCTTGTTCTGCAGTATCAATCCGATTTGAAGATGAGAAGGAGACCGGAGGTATAAGTAGGAAAAGTGTCGATATTAAAATCATAAAAAAGTGTTTCATAGGATCAGTTCCATGGGTTTTTCTTAATAAATGGCAGATAGCTTTCCGAAAAGCCCGTATTGTGTATATCGTGATTTACAGTCTTCCAGGAGGAGCGCTTGAATGAGAACATCCCCCTTTTACTGTCCGCCATCTGGAGAGCAAGCACCTCCCCGCTGTATGCACCGGTGATAATTTCCTCTCTTTTATCCCGGTTAATGTCGTATATAAGCGGCGTTGTAAAGCTGTATGCGTTTGTATTGAAAATACCGAGTATTGTACCTGTTTTTCCATCAAGCACGTACATGGCGCCTGAAAATGTCGTGAAGACAACATCCAGACTCCTGTCGGCATTGATGTCGGCAAGAGCGATTCTCCCGAGGGAGGTGCCGTCATCCGATTGAAAATTCCATATTTCACGGCGTGTTTCACCGGCATACGCCCGCACAAGCCCGTTGTTATCGATGCAGACTATTTCATTTTTTCCGTCACCGTCTATATCGCCGATTGACGGGCCTGTGCTGAATGTCGAGCCTATTTCCCAGGTAAAAAGCAGGTTACCTTCCCTCCCGTAAGCGCTCATAATACCCGTTTTTGTAATGTTTACGAGATCAACACTACCATCACCGTCAAGATCCCCGGCAGCAGAAGGCCCTGCAGGACTACCCAGAATATTTTTCTTCCAGAGCCCCCACCCTGTTTTTCCATCAACGGCAAATAACGATCCATCGACCGCGGTAAATACGATATCCGTTGTCGAATCATCATTCAAATCAACTCCCACAGGTGAGTATAAAAGCTCTCCGTCCGCATCATAAAACCTCCATACCTCGAAACCGGTTTTTCCGTCTACAGCAACAACCTCCATATCATACGTCTCAAATATAAAATCGGGAATACCGTCTCCGGTGACATCCACAGCAGCTGGAATTGATGTTATTTTCTGGCCGCCGTTGTACGTCCAGATCTCTTCCAGGTTTGACGAAAACGCTGTTATCGAACCGGCTTCATAAGTCACTAACACTTCAGGCAGCCCGTCCTTATTGATATCGACAAGCATAGGCTCGAGAAACGGCTTTGCAAGCTCCTGGCTGAATATTTCGTCACCGGTGTCTCCACTCAACGCTATCAATTCATTGTTTTTGTTCCCGAACACAACATCAACAGAGCGATTGTAGTCGATCCGGCCCAGCGCACCTGTACGAATTATAGCGGCAGTTTTTTGTGGAATAAGAGGGTACTGCCAGAGGACGTCGATGTTGATACTTTCTGCCGAAGATATCTGCACGCTCTCGAATGGAGATTCCTCTTTAATTTCCTTCATTTCATTTTTACTGTATACCGGTTGTTCCGAAAAACCAGTCTTCTTCATCTGTGGTACATCAATGCTCTTGATCATTGCGAGAGGATCGACAATACGGCGAATATCCTCCTCCGAAGGCTTTTCAGGTTCCTGCCTCCTGATGATAGTTCCCACAGCAGGTGTTTCAGCCCCTGTTGCCTGCGCTTCAGCAGGTCCGGGCGCAGTCTCCGGGGCTGTCTCAGCAGGAGTCCGGGCAGGAGCTTCGGGAACACCCTCGATAGATACCTGTTCGGACTCTCCTCGGCCGAAAAGCTTCATGACGGGGGAAAATATCCTTGAAAGAAAACCTTTCTGTACCTCAGGCACCGGAAGCGGTTCTTCACCTTGAGCTGCCCCAGCAGGCTCCCCGCCTGCCGCCTCCACCGGCTGTTCAGGGGCTGTTTCCTCCCCTGTTTCAACCGGAGCAGGCATCTTTACCGGAACGACTATCTTTCTGAAAAAGAGCCTCCTGAAACCTCTGGGAACGGCAACGGCATTCCGCTTCTCTATACTGAGCAGGTCAGGTTCCGGAAGGGCCACGGCAACCCGCCTGTGTCTGAATAGCGCAAGACCTCGACCGGATTCGACGCTTCTCCCACCCTCACCCTCTCTTGAAACGGCCTCTCCTCCGGCCTTTGTTTCTTCTCTTGTCTGCTTCTGTATAAGACGACCGCTGATCTCGGCTCCCCCGGTGCCTCCCCCTTCCTGAACCTTTCCAACGGTACCACCTTCAGGAGCCTTCGCACCAGCCTCAACCCCTGGTTTTTCTCCAGTTATGGCAATCTGCCCGGATACAACAGAAGATATCTGGCGTGAGGTAAAAAAGAATATCATCGCGATGGAGATGATAATTATTCCCGCGCCCGCGCCAATATACAGTGCGAGCTTGGTTTTATCGGTCACCTTTTCCTTCTTCGACGGATAGAACAGCGCAACCACAGGTCCGAGTGAAATCCTATCGCCGTAGGTGATAGCAACTCGTTCGACGTTCTTCCCGTTGACAGTTACATTCTTGCTTTGAGAGACGTCGACGATTGTATATGCACCACCGGATGTTTCTACTTCCGCCTGATAGTCTTCGACTTCATCATTTTCAAGTACGAGGTCATTATCTTCCGCTCGGCCGATTCTGTATCGGGCCTGGTTGAATTCCACCTCTTTGATCATGTTGTTCGGATAACGTACTATAAGCTTAGCCATGATCCTGCTCGTGCAACCGTTGAATTTTCAAGCCAATTTTATCCGGACGCTTTGCATCCGGATAATGCCGACGGTGCTAGTGCCTGTGGTACAAGCACCGATCGAATAATTCTTCCAAGAACCGGGCGTTCCGATTCATCGGATTAAAAGTGGCGTATGTCCTCTTGGGACTAAGTATCTACAAGTAACTTCGCGAGAAGTTACTTAAAAGGGTATTATTTTATTTATCTGAATCTTATTATCGACCTTTTTGTAAAAAAGTAAATAATAAGGCTCGATTATGCCCGGGGTGCATTCACCTGTCAATCTGCCGGGTTGCATTTCCGCCCTTGATTGCCCGCGCCACCGTGAAAAGATCAACTGTAGTTGCACCTGCATCTAAAATCGCCTGCGCGCATGCTGAAGCGGTAGCACCGCTCGTCAGAACATCATCGATCAGCAGGACATTACGATTTTTGATATACTTCTTCTCTATTCGCCTGACGGCAAATCGATCCTTCATATTGTCAAGTCTGTCGGGGAGGTGTCCAATTCTGCTTTGCGGAAGGGAGCGTCCGCTCCTCACAACCGATTTTTTGCGGCAGTTGACAGACAGCAGCCGTGAAAGTTCACGCGCAATAAGGAAGGACTGATTGTAGCCGCGCGTATCGTACCGGGAGGATGCAAGGGGAACCGGCACAAAAACATCGTGATCTGAGATATACTGTTTAAGTCCAGGTTCACGCGTGAGAGCGAGAGTCGCAAATACGCCCCCGAGTGACCGCCGATCTTCGAACTTGAAAAGATGAATAAGTTCCCGAATCCGGCCGGTGAAAAGGCCTATCGATTCGTTTCTACGGAAAGCAAAAGAAACATCCTCACATTGAACACAGCCGCCAGATCCTGATACCGGTTGTGTAAAGAGCGGGGCACCGCATCGCTGACAGCGATCTTTCCCGATATATTCGAGGGTATCGAGACAACTAGTGCATATACAGCATCCCTGTGCAAGGTCTTCGTGGCAGAAGACACATCTATTCGGAAAAACACTGCTCAGGATAAAGGCAGCCGCCTTCATAAACGCATTATTGTTGCGGTTTGCTGTTTTTTTATTTGACATAACAGGAAACCATCTCTTAAATAGAATGTACATTCAACAAGAGTCTTTGAATATAAAATTATGAAAACAACCACTGTACAGTCGCAATTTTTGAGAGGAGTTTTTTCTAGCGTCGGGATAGTCATCGGATACTTTCCAATTGCCCTGACTTTCGGCCTCCTTGCCTCCGAGCAGTTCTCCCCCCTTCAGACGGTAGGATTTTCTGCATTCGTATTCGCGGGTGCAAGCCAGTTCATGGCAGTCCAGCTGATAACGAACGGGGCCATCACCGCTGAGGTGGTGATCGTGACCTTTCTCATGAATTTCCGTCATTTTCTGATGAGCACGGCACTCGCACATCGAATGAAAATAATACACGGACCTGTTCTTTTCCTAATCGCCTTCGGCATAACCGATGAAACATTCACGGTAGCGGCAACCGGCGATCAAAGACTTTCTCCTGGTTTTATGCTCGGCCTCGAAATAACCGCTTACTCGAGCTGGGTTTTCGGTACTGCGCTCGGCTATATCGCGGGATCGTTCATTCCCGAGACCCTCCAGAAAAGTATGGGTATCGTGCTATACGCTCTGTTCGGTGCTCTCCTCATCGGTCAGCTGAAAAAATCCGTCGCCGTTGCATTAATCGCGGGGATAGCAGCAGGGCTCAATACACTTCTTAATCTCTTTATGCCTATAGGCTGGTCGCTCGTTATTGCCATTATCGCGGCATCAATACTTGGGGCTGCAACAGGTGGAACAGAAGGGGAGGCTGAAGAATGAGGGTATGGATTATTATCATCCTGATGGCTGTTGTTACCTACATCCCGAGATACATTCCGCTCCAATTCCTGAGAAACAGACAGCCCTCCTCTTTTATACGGCGTGTTTTTTTATACCTGCCGTATGCAGCGCTCGGCGCACTTATCTTTCCCGGCGTAATCCATGCAGTTCCGGGATTTCCGCTTGCCGCGCTTGCCGGTATGACAGCTGCAGTCGCCGTATCATGGTTCAAAGGGGGACTCGTTCCCGCGGTATTATCATCGGTGACAGTCTCATTTCTGGTTATTGTTCTGAGTTAGAGAAAAACCGACCGGGGTACACATATGCATGCCTCTGAGAAACGGAGCTCACTGATGAAGCCGACGGACGTTTATTCAGCGCTGTATTCTCCCGGAACCGCTGCCGCGTACAAGATTCATCACTTCTTCCACTGTTGCAAGCGGAAAATCTCCATGAACCGAATGCTTCAGACACCCGGAAGCAGCCGCAAACTCCAGCGCATCTCTGTCATCATCAAGAAGACTCAGACCGTAGACAAGACCTGCACAAAAAGCATCACCTGAACCGACACGGTCGACGATATCCCTGATTTCATACTCCCGGGACACGATAAAATCACGCCTGTTATTAAGAACCGCCTGCCACAGGTTGCTGTCGGCCGACCGGCTTGTACGGATGGTGACTGCAATCTTTTTCAACACCCTGAACTGATCGAGAACAGCACCCGTAAGGCTCCTGTAGCGCCCGATATCTATCGAGCCGCTTTCAACGTCCACATTCGCTTCGATTCCGAGGGATTTCTGTACATCCTCCTCGTTCCCGACTGCAATGTCCACATAGCCTGTGAGCTCGCTCATAACCTCCGGGGCTGATTTGCCGTACTTCCAGAGCTTCTTCCTGAAATTCAGATCACATGAAACAGTTGCACCCATCTTTCGTGCAGTCCGAGCTGCCACGACCGCCTGACCGGCCGCTCCTTCTGAAAGGGCGGGAGTAATCCCGGAGATGTGAAACCAGCCGCATCCATTCAATACCGACTTCCAGTCTATGTCACCCGGCTCTATCACGGCAATAGCGGAACGGGCCCGGTCGTAAATGACACTCGACGGCCGCTGGTTGTTCCCCTGTTCAAGAAAGTAAATCCCGATCCGTTCTCCTTTTCGTGTAATCGAGGATGTATCGATGCCGAATTTCCTAAGCTCGGCCACACACGCATCACCGATTTTATTCGGCGGCAGGATGGTGATAAAAGAGGTGTCCAGCCCGAAGCCCGCAAGGCCGGCGGCAACGTTCGACTCGGCACCTCCGAAGGTCGCTTCAAGCCATGGGCTCTGTAAAAACCGTTCGAACCCGGGAGGTTTCAGACGAAGCATGATCTCACCAAATGTTACATATCGCACAGTCTATACCCTCTTTGAAAACAGTACCACATTAAAACAACAGCACAGGCCTCAATGCTCATGATTACTCTGCCCGCATATCAGGCTCGAATGACACCGCTTATCGCCTGCCACGCAGGAAGCCTTAATAATCTCTTTTAGCTGCGGTCATCAGAGACCGTCCTGCATCCTTCTCAGCCGCACCAGTATGTTCGATTCGTCAAGCTCCACATCATCCCAGGTTATTAGCTTGTCCTTCCAGACATCTCTTTTCATACGAGCACCGGGCGCAAGCCCGACAGGCAGGGCGTTCAGCTTTCGCGCCTCCCCGGCACGATCGATGATGCCGTAAAACGTATATCCCCCGAAATTATCGAGCCGATCCCCCGCCTTTATCGTTTTTTTTGCCACCGTCATTACATCCGCAACAGGTTCGTCAAGTGGAACGAGGGTCGTCTGCCGGTAAAGATACGCGCGGGCGAATGATATGGGCGCCTCAAGAAACCACAGATGAAAGGGCCTGAAGAAGGTAAAGTATTTGCCGCTTCCCACCTTCAAGTACTTCAAATCCTCGGCAATTCGTTCATCCTGTATCCTTACGGTGATAAACACGCCGCCTGCCATGGATTTTCCCTGCACGAAATCCACACTGTAGGGAGCCGTAGCAATGCCGCCGTCTGCCTTCAGCGCAAAAACGCGTGATACGGTTTCGATATCCGCCTCGGGTCCGATCATCCCCCGTTTCATCGGTATACACCCCGTGGCATTCGCTGCGCAGCACATCTCGAACATCGTCTTCGTGCCGTCCACATACGATGCAACCTGAAACGGGTTTTTGCTGTCCCGTTCAGCAGACTCACGCACCGAATCGGGCGTTGCATCCGTTTGCAGCGGATTATTCTTCCCTTTGCCGATAACAACCGGTTCATAGCCGAGGGAGTTCACAAAATCCCAGAGCTCCATGAGACAGCCGGGCTCATCACCGGATGAGACGGTGTATAAAACCCCCTTCTTTCCTGCTGCAAGCTTTTTCAATACCCTGCCCACCGTTACATCAGCTTCGATATTGATGAGGACGACATCCTTTTCATTGTTTATCGCGGCATAGGCTGTCTCGGCGCCAGTCATGGGTGAAGGGGTCACATCAGTGACGATGTCAACAGGGTCGATCTGCGCCGCAAGCGTATAATCACCGGTTACGACGCACTTACCAGTCCGAACAGTATCTGCAGCCCGGCCTGGACTGTCCGTCTGAACTATATCTTCCTCTTCGACACCCGAGCCGGTTAAAACCGAATACGCCTTTCTGGTGTCCTCATCTGCAAGCACCGCCACCCTCATTCCCGGTACATGCCGCACCTGTGCAATAAAGCCGCTTCCCATCCAGCCGGCACCGCTCATACCGATCGTTATATGTCTTCCCTCCTCCTCGAGCTTACCTAATTCTCTATATATCATTTCGCCCTCCCCGCCTTTACCTCGAGTACCTGCAGTGACGCCTGTACGATATCATGGGCGGTCAGATGGTATTTAACGAGCAGGTCGTCCGGATCCGCTGATTCCGTATACGTGTCTGCAAGGCCTACGAAACGCATGGGTACGGCATATTCCCGAGAGGCGATTCGCGCAATGTTGCTCCCCATCCCGCCCGTCAACAGGTGCTCTTCGGCGGTGACGATCGCGCCTGTTTCTTTCGCCGCTCGGACGATTGCCTCGCTATCCATGGGCCGGAGGGTATGCATGTCTATCACACGTGCCTCAATGCCCCTGTCCGCAAGATGAGCAGCTGCGTCGAGCGCCGTCGATACCATAAGCCCGCACCCGATAATCGTAAGGTCCTCACCCTCACGCACGGTCCTGGCCTTCCCAATCTCAAAGGATGTATCCTTCTGATAGATAAACGGCATGGCCACTCTGCTCGACCTGAGGAAAACAGGGCCCACATGGTCTGCTGCCGCATGCACCGCCCATCGCATTGACACCGGATCGGAGGGCACAAGCAAGACGAAGGTCGGCATACCGCCGACCAGGGCGAAATCCTCTATACCCATCTGGGTCGGCCCGTCCTTGCCAAGGGTAATACCGCCGTGGCTCCCCACAACCTTTGCATTCGCGTTGGACATTGCGATAGCCAATCGAATCTGGTCGTAGGCATTGCAGAGCAAAAAGGAAGAAAAGCTTACGATAAAAGGGATGAATCCGCAGGCGGCAAGCCCTGAACCGATACAGGTAAGGTTGCTCTCCGCAATCCCGATATTGAAAAACCTCTCGGGAAACTTATTTCGAACTAGCTCCGCCTTCGTGGAATTCCCGAGATCGCCGTCCAGAACGACAACCTTCTCGTTCTGCTGGGCAACCTCAAGCAGAGCCTCCCCGAATATATCCCGAAGCGGCCTGCTCTCCTTCAGCCCGGCTTTTTCACCTACCCGCATAACAGCTCCTTTCTGGCCTGTTTAGCCTGCTCGCCCTTAAGCGCCCTTCCGTGAAAGGTGTAATCCGCTTCAACAAATGAAACACCCTTTCCCTTTACGGTATGCGCAATAATAATAGAAGGCTTCTGCTTTTCAGACTTCGCCGCATTTAATTTTTTCAGCAGATCCTTAAAATCATGCCCGTTAGCCTCGAACACCTCCCAGCCGAAGCTTTCCCATTTCTTCACAAGCGGTTCGAGTGCCATTTCACGGGCGATCGGCCCCGTTTCCTGATACTTGTTGTAGTCGAGCACAGCGGTCAGGATATCTGTTTTGAAATGCGAAGCCGCCATCGCAGCCTCCCAGACCTGCCCCTCCTCGCATTCCCCGTCGCCGAGAAGCACGTACACCCGGTAGTCGAGCCTATTCAACCGCGCACCGAGCACATGCCCGATGCCGGTTGAAAGCCCCTGGCCGAGCGAGCCAGTCGTTGCTTCGACCCCGGGCATCATTCCCTGAATTGGATGGCCCTGAACGGGGCTGTCGATCTGGCGAAGCCTGTTGAGCTCGCTTTTATCGAAAAAACCGGCCCGCGCAAGCACCGCATAGAGAAGCGGCGCCGCATGCCCCTTACTCATGATAAAGCGGTCGCGTTCAGGCCAATCCGGCTTGTCAGATCTGTAGTTGAGTATACCACCGAAAAAGAGAGCTGTGCAGATCTCCACGGATGAGAATGAGCTCGATGGATGCCCGGATCCCGCCCGTGTGGTCATATCGAGAATGTCGCAGCGAAGAGCACGGGCTATTTCTTTCAACGTTTTGGTATCGGCTATGTTCGGATTACCTGCCATTACATACTCCTTTCATCAGTACTGCATTTATACCGTTACTTATCGTATCATGAAGTGCTTAACACAGATTATGAAAATACCAGGCCGTTTCACACTCTTCTATTTTCATAACAGGGTACCCGTAACGACTCTTCCGTGAACGTACAGTCATATTTTATTTACAGGTTTTTTTAATAATTATGCCCTTCTGTCCGGAAACCTTTCAAACACAATTTCAGATAACTTATACAAGCTTATCACGGTAGGTTCAGCCTGGCTATCTTGACATATCTCTGCTTTAAGGAATGTTGGATAATATCGATTAGTCTTAGGGTCTCCTCGTATAACGTACGCCCTATTTCCTGGCTGGCCTGAAAATTCAATCTCTGGTAGTCTTTCTTCCTCTTTTCCAGACGGTTCTCGATGATATCCTCCATGGATCGATGCACTGCGCCCACCATCATTCCCCGCAGCATCCCCATTAACCCCAATCGATCCAGGTCATCTGCATCAAAGACAACCTTCTCAGCAATAGTCTCAGGGGGCAACATAGAAGTCTCAGTATGACGAACCACAATTCGAACTATCTGTCCCCTGATTTCACTATCTATACCAATAGCCTTCAGGTACTCCTCTGTGATGGTTGCCCCCCTCAGCCCATGCAGCCGTCCGGTATTTGTTCCAACCCGACCAATATCGTGAAAGAGAGCCCCGCAGATCAGCACGAATGGATCTACCGGGTCTGGTATTTTATGGGCGATTTCTATTGAATAGTTTGCAACAGCCAGGACATGGGAATAATCATGACCCTGTAATGTATCGTGCTTATCACGAACGTACAATTCTATCTTATGAATAATAGCCACTTCCTCATCACTTAAATTTCTTGTGAACATTTGACGACCTCCTTTCTCACCTGCCTTGTTATGACTAAATGTATGACGATTGACAGGTCCACTTGCCTACATCTTGAGTACATAGCGGGGCACCAACTTGGCCACAAGCTCGCACAGGTTCAGCTCTAATGTTTTGAGCACTACTTCCCGGCCCCTATACGTGTAAGGAATTTCCCGAACATCGGATAACACCTTTTTACCTCGATCAGTGACTTGATCTACCTCGAAATATCTATTATCACCATATTCAATGACTCGGCTAACAGAAAGCAGGTCCGGGAAGGTATATCCTGCCCCATGGGGGATTATGTTGGCATTCTTCAATCTACCATATACACCCAACCTACGTGATCTCTTTGTAAAGCCGAGGGCCTCGATTTCGTTTTCCCCAAAATTGGGTTTACCTTTAACCAAATAAGAGGGTATATCCGCTCTCAATACAAAAGGTAAGACACATTCCGTTTTATTTTTATCCAACAGGTGACAACCCAGAAGAATCTCATTCATGTTCACCAGTCCTTGATGTACTTCATTAGAGATAAGCTGGAACCCACCGAAAAGCGCCTCGGCTGCAAAGATACGTTTTTTTTTCGAGTATTCTTCCGCATAGCAGTAAAGTTCATAGTATTCTTTTGCACATGAGCCTGTTAATACGTGTAAAGAACCGAAGGGTGTATCTAACCTCTCTGCCATGTCTTGCAGGATCTCGCTGCGGTCGTAATAGAGTCCAAATCCTGTTCGGTTGTCTCCCGTCAGTTCACGAGCCGATGAATGAATAATGAAGACATACTCGGGAAATTTAACCTCACTCAAGGGTTTTACCCAGAAGAGATCGATGAAATGGTTTGAAAGGTGGAAGTCCCACTGGATCTCAATCCCATCGATTTCATCCTTTCGGTTCCTGAGCTTTGCAAGCTTATTGACCAGCTCTGAACAGTCGGGGAATCGCTCCAAACCCCCTACCAGCATCCCGCATGTGTTGGGTTTTGTATTGAGAATTACCAATTCAGTATCTCCATTGCCCCAGATTACCTTCCCACCATAGCCAAATCCGCTCTTCCACCTGGCTGCATTCCGGGTAGTTGTCATATCCGGAGTAGAAATGAAGATGGCATCCGGCTTAAGGCCAAGGCGTTCTTGGATCCAGTGGATTTTGGCCAAACCATACTTCATGTTGGCCTTACAGAGGTAAGTAGCTCCATCAAGCAGGCCTGTAGAGAAAATATGCGCCTCAGCTTGGGCCAAAAGCTCCTGGTTTGAGTCCATGTTTTCCTCCAGGATTATTTAGCAAAGAAGACTAAAGTGAATTAAGAAAAATATGGTTTTGGGCCACAATAGCCATCATCAAGCTTCCCTCCCTCTCATTATACTATTAGTTCATACTTGATTTATTTATCTAAAAGCTTTATGGCTGTTTTATAATCGGTAATCAAAATATTTATTATTTTTCCTTTAAGCGCAGCATATATGGCACTAACTTTTAGTTCGCCTCCGGCAACTCCAATAACATATCTCACTCTTTTAAGCTGTTCAATTTTCATCCCCACAGTTCTATTCTCTAACTCTACTTTACATGTTTCTCCATTAAAATCATAAAACGATGTATTGATATCACCAACAGCATTATTTTTTACAATCTTTTTTATGTCCTCTTCTTTAAGAAAACCTTCCTTGTATAAAAGAGTGGATGGTCTGGGGCTTATGCTTCCTATCCCGACTATAGCAACATTTACTTTATTAAACATGTCCAATGTTCTTTTTATGTTACTGTCGTTAAAAAGTAATTGTTTTGTTTCTGTACAATCCACAATCGCGGGAGCGTAAAGTTGATAGCATTTTGAATTAAATATTTTAGATAACCTACTGCTGAGTTCAATCGCATTATATTTGGTCTCAACCTGGTTAAGTCCTCCTGTGATCTGTACAACTGCTATATCCTTTTTTTCTATTCTTTCGGGCAATGCGTTGACCATCTCATAAATCGTAGTCCCCCATGCAATCCCTATTGTATCTCCGTCATAGGCTAAATCTATCAGGCAGTTTGCTGCTTTTACCCCAAGATTTCTTTTCATTAAGTTATGATCTGAAGATGAATCAACGACAGATACCCTGAAGACCTTGTATTTTTTTTCCAGTGTATTTTCCAAATCGATATAACTTTTTTCCGGTTCCTTTATATTTATAGTTACAATACCTTTTTTTACAGCATCCTCTAATAGTTTTGCTACTTTAAATCTGGAAAGCCTTAGATTTTCACCGATCTTTTTTTTAGATAAGTTTTGCTGGTAATACAATTTACTTATCTTTATCTTTAAAAGATAATCTTCCAATACTACATCGCTCCTAAATCATAATTATCAATATTTACATATCAATTATTTGCCTGGGATGCACTGTCTACTTACACATAATCACTACCAAGTTAAACATGTCCAGCAAAAACCATACCCGAGACCATCAACATCTTCCCATGTTTTTTTCGCAAGTTCTTCTCTTCCGGTAATTTTTGGAAGTTCTTTTCTTTTTTTCCCCCAAGGAATACAAGTACCAGGATCCCGCTTTTGTTTTTTAAATAAAAGGCCCTTTGATTCCGGTCTGGTAATGTTTTTTAAATCAGATAAATTCGTATACGATTTTTCTGTCCGGCTATATGTTCCATAATCCAGAGTAAAATCTATCATTGTTTTTACATTTTCTATTTTAGCATCACTTAAAAGTAAGGCACTCGTGTCCATGATATATCCGCCATCTTGAGCTATCGAATCGATTATGAACCGGCATCTAGCTTCAACATCCTGTCGCGTACCAATTGTCAGCATCTCATTCCAAACTCCGCCGCTTAAACAGAATTTTTTCCCTAATATTTTATGAGTTTTTACAATGTCGGTTTTATCAACATGGAAAATAATACTTTTTTCCGGAAGTTCCGCAAAAGAACTTAAATGAGGTTCCCAGTCACCTTCCGCATAAAAAATAATCTGGTGGCCGTGTGCCCAAAGCTCTTGGACAATCGGTTTTAACGTCGGCCAATAAATCTCTTCAAAATCAGTTCGTGAAATAAAAGGGATACAACCGCGATGCATCCAAATAATTGACGGGATATTCCTTTCAGGATCCGCCGCGCCAAGTACAACATTTAATAAATGCGGCATAAGAGCTTCGCAAGCTTTTAAAACTTTTTCACGGCGGTCATGGAGGTCGTGACAGAGATTTATATATCCCCTTAGTTTGTCTCCTAAAATGTCAAGGGGAGCCTTTAAAACTGACCCGGCCGCCGGGACTACTCCTGCGGCTATCAATTCATGATGCTTCACACCCCAGGTATTAAAAAATTTATTATACGCCATTATACCGTTAATAAATGACATATTATGTTCAAATGTTACCGGGCCGCCTAAAGGTATAATATGACGGGTGAACCTTGAAAGCCAGTAATTTACTAAAAATGCCGTTGGATCTTCAATAAACTCATCATACTCATTCGCTTTTAAAAAAGCATCTTCTTCAGTAGCCGGTTCACTCCACTGATTTATTGAAGTTGCGGGTACACCAATACCGGGGAAAGTTATCCCATTCCAGCCGATTGATTTCTGCATACCAAACCAATTAACAATAGAATTTACCGGAACCGCATCTATACCCGTATCCACCGCAAATTGACGATTGACATCAAACTGCAGATCAAGGTCCACAGCCGTTACATAATTATCATATTTGCAGTATTTTGCGGAAAATTCCTCTGAAAATACTCTTATCGGTATCCGGTCCGGTTTTTCGTTAAACATAGCGGTTACATATCGGTTTAGTCGTTCTTTATACTTCAGCTCAGCATCTGAACTCATTGCTACTCCTTATTCCGATGTATTAATATCATCTCCGTAAACGGATCTCCCATCGGTACTGCAAATCATAACTTTGTAGACAAAAAATACATGATAGTGAGAGGCGTGCATTATAAGCACACCTCTCAAATCGTAGGTAATTTTATTTTTTAATTTCATATTCCTTGAAAGCAGTTACTCCCTTGTCCAGTTCCCAGCCCAAAAGTTTCTCAGGAGTATCTTTATCAACTATTGCTGAAGGAGTGATAACCAAATTAGGAACGGATTTACCCTGCAGCACATTTGTAACAACCTTCATGAGAACACCAGCTTCGTACGTAGGGGAGTTGGCAAGTGTAGCCACAGCTTTACCGTTCATTACCCCTTCAAAATCTTCAGGACGCCCATTATGAGTTATAATTTTTATCGGATTATTAAGTTTTCCGGCGTCTTCTAAAGCACGCACAACACCTAAATATATGTCTGCATTCATGGCATATACCATATCAAAATCACCGGGTTTCCATGTAGTTAACCAGTCAGACATTATATTTTGTGATTTCTCGGCATTCCAGTCACCGGGAGCCTTCAGGACGATTTTATTTTTAGGTCCCAGATTTTTTTCAAACCCTTCTTCAAACAACTCGACAATACCCTGCCCAAGTACACCCTCTACAATTGCTATTTTCGCATCCGGATAATGATCGGCAATGTATTTACCGATCTCTCCACCCATTGCGACAAAATCACCTTTGATAGTAGAAGTGACTTTACCAGGGCCGTCTGCCGCAGTTGAACCTACTACAAAGAAGTATATACCGGCTTTATTACAGAGTTGGGCACCCCGCTGGGCCGTTTCCGCGGCAAATGTAAAATCGATTATTGCGTCAACATCCTGGGCGATGAAATCCTCTATATTGGTGAGTTCTTTCTCGGGATTCGACTCGGAGGTCACAAATGTCATCTGAACATCATACTCGTCTACATTTTTATTGATGTAATCAACAACCAATTTTGCGGCATCCGCCTGCATCTGATAGTATGCATCCGAAGAAGCTTGTATATATCCTATTTTATAAACAGGCTTGCCCGACGTTCCTGCTTCCTTCTTTTTACCTCCCGCGAATACAACCGAAAAACTTAACAGAAAAAATACAGTTACCGTTAACACAACAACTACAACTTTTAATTTTCTCATTTTACTCTCCTTATAAAAAATCTTTTAATTTTTTTTCATCTTCTACTTTTTCACTAGCCCTATGATTTTTACCTCCTTTTCAAATTTTTTCTTAAATAAGTTGCCCGATTAATGAAAATTTTTTTACCTCCTCCTTTCATAAATAGCTATAATTTTTTATTAGAACCAATATTACTTAATGTAACAGCAATAATGATCACAACACCCAGCATTACATATTGATAAAAAGATTGCACACGGAGAATATTTAATGAGTTTCTGATTAGACCCAACAGAATCACTCCAAGGAAGACGCCCGGGATTGTCCCGCTGCCCCCTGATAATTTGACTCCGCCGATAACAGCAGCAGCAATGGCTTCGAGAGGATATGCCACACCCATTGCCGGCTGGGATTGGCCGATTCTGGAAATTACGATGAGTGAAGTAAAGGATGCAAGCAGGCCGCTTATCGCATAAGCGGCGATCTTGTTTCGACTAAGATTAATACCCGCTAAAAATGCGGTTTCAGGATTTCCACCGATTGAATATAACCGTCTTCCGAATCTCAGGAAACGCATAACAAAATAAGCAATCAAGGCTACGGTTAGAAAATAGAATATTGGTATCGGAATAAAGCCAGCAACACGATACGTACCGAAATTGGCTAATTTTCCCTTCAGATAAATGTTGTTTCCGCCCGGAATAATTAATGCAAGACCTTGATAAACACTCATAAGACCCAAGGTGGCTATAAAAGTATCGATTCCCGTTTTTACAACAATGAGACCATTGATAAACCCGGCGACCAGTCCGAAGAGACATGTAAGTAGTATTACCAGAGCCACGTTGACTTCAGCATTAAGCAATAACGCTGCAACCGCAGCGCTGGAAGCTAATAGGTTGCCAATGGTGAGATCGATACATCCGGAAATCATCGCAATAGTGACACCTATCGTAGCAATACCTAATGTTGATTGCTGATTCAGAATATTTAACAGGTTCCTGGCTGTGAAAAATTTCGAGTCCAGAAGAGACATAACTAATATTGCAAATATGATAATGACCAGCAGATAGAGCACCGATTTATTTCCCCTATTCATCCAGTTAGTAATTTTTTTATTCTGTGTGAAAATATTTTTCAAATCGTACCTCCAATGGAGTAGGTTAATATATTTTCTTCACTGATCTGTTCTTTTTCCAGTACTTTCGTAATTTTCCCCTTTGTCATAACCACTATACGGTCGCACATGGCAATAAGTTCCGGCATGTCGGAAGAAATCATAACGATATATTTCCCATGCTTAGCCAAATCAACCATTGCTTTGTAGATTTCTTCTTTGGAGCCGATATCGATGCCCCTTGTGGGTTCGTCAAAAATCACAATATTCGCATTTGCATAAAGCCACTTTGCTAAGACCACTTTCTGTTGATTTCCGCCTGATAGATTTTTTATAATCTGTTTAATGCTTGGGGTTTTTATATCCAAAGTTTCGATAAAATGACGGACACTAGCACTTTCCCTTTTTTCATTTATATACACTCCTTTACTATTGTTAAGATGAGCAAGCATAATATTCCACTCTACGCTGTGGCCAAGGATGAGACCGGTTTTTTGTCTATCCTCAGTAAGGTAAGCAAACCCTTCATTAATTGCCTCTTTCGGGTTGTCTATGCTGACATGTCTACCTTCAATAATAATGTCTCCGCTGATCCTCTTATCCGCCCCGAAGATCAGCCTTGTCAGTTCCGTTCTGCCTGAACCCACCATCCCGGCAAATCCGAGTATCTCCCCTTTATTTACTGTAAAATTAACATCCAGAACCATACTGCCGTCCGAGAAATTTTGAAACTCAATTACTTTTGAATAGTCAATTTCTACTTTTTCCCGTGTATAGAATTTACTTACGTCCCTACCCACCATCTCTCTAATGATCTGTTCATGAGATACTTCATTTTTTTTATGTGATGCGACTTTATTTCCATCCCGTAAAACGGTAATCCTGTCATGAATCTCAAATACCTCCTCCAAATGATGAGAAATATAAATTACTCCTACTCCGTTTGCAGCACATTTTTTGATTAAGCTCAGCAGATTGCTTATCTCGCTTGAACTGTATGCAGCGGTGGGTTCATCTAATATAAATATTTTCGCTTCGGATGCCATGGCGCGGGCGATTTGAACGGATTGCTTTTGCGGAACATTCAATGTCCTTACTATTGCTTCCACGTCCAAATCAATTTTAAGGTTATCTAAGAGTGATTTTGCTTCCCTGAAAAGCTTTGTATAATCAATAACTCCAAGCTTATTACTAGGCCAATTACCGATAAAAATATTTTCTGCAACAGTCAGATCAAGAGCGAGAGGTAACTCTTGGTATATTGTTTGAATACCGAGTTGATGCGCTAATGCGGGAGTCAGAGAAAAATACTCTTTGCCCTCAATCTTTATTGTGCCCTCATCCGGATGAAGAGCACCGGAAAGCATTTTAATAAAAGTTGATTTCCCGGCGCCGTTTTCACCCACTACACAGTGAATTTCTCCCCTGTCGAGATCAAAATCAACTTTATTAAATGCTGTTACACCGGGAAAGCTCTTTCTGCACTGCGTTACTTCCAATAAAATGCTATCTTTTTCGGCCATCCGGCAATCCTGTAACCAATTAGTCTCTCTACTTATACTCTATAAACTCAGGCTTCGTTCCAGAGTAGCAATCGTATTTTTTCAAAACTTTTCTGAAATAATTTCTTGCATCCACATATCTCTCATCAATATCATTTAAGGTACCCAGTTTGTGTCCCCGAACAACGATGGGGGAACATTGTTCATGTGAAAGAAAACCGTTATATCCTATTTCCTTAAGAGCCGAAATAAATGTTTCCCATGGAAGCCTATCATCTTCCGACCCTGGAGCAACTTCCTCCCAGGAATACGGCGCACCGCCGATGGTTTTATAACTGGCTAAAGAAATCGTATGTGAATAGACCATTTTATCGCTCATCTTTTTAACAATTGCTATTACATCCTCAGGTTCATACGACTCCAGCAGTGGAAGATCCAAACCAACTTTTAAGCTGTCCACATTTACTTCCTCTAACATTTTAACGGTTTCGTCATTATTACCGGTAATTTCGGGATGGGTTTGCAGGGCTAAAGTGATACCTTTTTCCTCGGCATACTTCGCAACTTCCGTCAATGCAACTCTGACCTGATGCCAGGCTTCTAGAAAATCCTCTCCCCTTGAAACACGTCTTGAACGGCATTCAAAACTCGGGAGTCCGTAACCTTGCCCGGCCCTAGGATTCTGAAAATATCCCCATAGGGACGCCATTACCCGAACGATATTACTGCCCACATCAGCAGCGAAATCAATACATTCCTTTGTATACATAACCTCTTTTTCCGTATGGAATACAAGCACATGATCGCTGTCTACAAAATTATTGCAGCATACAAGGGCACCCATTTTTAGGTCTAATTCGGCATACAGTTCAACTAATTTTTTTCTCCTGTCGGTATTAAAATCCAATGGGAAACCCAATGGCCTATGAGCAAAAATACATGCAGCATCATACCCATACCCAGCCGCTTTGCGGACTGCGTCTTCCAACGGTAGCTTTTCAAAATCCTTTGTGAAGTAACCACCGTATCCGATCGTATCAAGACTCAGTAACAT
>Ga0307445_10000025_pt1 | contig 57500 bp, 49 predicted proteins | sample SalMarSW160330MG_FD_202147 | JGI IMG/M metagenome (GOLD analysis project Ga0307445, IMG submission 202147) | Salt marsh sediment microbial communities from the Plum Island Ecosystem LTER, Massachusetts, United States - SW1603-30 | ecosystem: Environmental > Aquatic > Marine > Intertidal zone >... | reverse complement strand
CTATAATAAATAGATTGGGGTTGCATGCTAGGGCTGCAGCAAAATTTGTCAAGTTGGCAAACAGATTCACCGCATCTGTCAAGATCGATAAAGATGGAGCGTTGATCGATGGAAAAAGCATTCTGGGAATCCTGACATTGGCTGCCGTGCAGGGAACGGAGATAACATTGAAGATATCGGGCATAGACGAGAAATCGGCGATGAATGCATTGATTTTTTTGATCGAAAACCGATTCGATGAGGAAGAATAATCCGATGGAGTACATCAGATTAAGAGGACTGGGTGTTTCTCCGGGCATTGCCATCGGAGAAGTGCAGTTGACCGAACAAGTTGTCTTTACGAACAGAAAAGAGACCATCTCTGGCCAGGAGCTGGATGGCGAGCTGCATCGCTTAGAGGGAGCGATCGAGCGAACAAACAAACAGCTGGTGCAGATAAGGGATAATGTCAAGGCGATCGTCGGGGATGAACACGCGTTCATATTCGAAGCGCATCTTCTCATAATTCAAGACAAATCCTTGCTGAAATCCCTGAGGGGAATCATACGGACTGAAAAGGTCCGAGCGGAGTGGGCGATCTCCCGCGTTAATGACAAATATCAGAAATTATTCGAGTCTATCGATGATGAATATCTTATGCAACGGAAGTACGACGTTGCCGATGTCCTCTCGAAAATATACAAAAATTTGGAACCGACCGACACTGGGAAAAAAGAAGACGGCAAGGAAAAGATCCTTGTAGCGCGTGAACTGCTTCCTTCAGAAGCGGCCATGCGGCTCAGCAAAGGAAATGTGTTGGCTGTGGCCCTTGACATGGGAGGTCAGACATCTCATACAGCGATTCTGGCCCGGTCCTTGAACATCCCTACCGTAATGGGCCTGCGGAATATTTCCCAGAGAGTGAAAAACGGGGATGTTTTGATCGTTGACGGAACTGATGGAGAGGTCTTGATCAATCCTCCGATGGCCATCCGGAAAGAATTTATAAGCAAGAAGCAAAAATATAATGACTACAGAAAAGAACTGGAAAAAATTGCGAAGCTGAGCTCGAAAACTCTGGATGGGTATGATTTTTCACTTTTAGCCAATATCGAGCTTCCCGAGGAAGTGCCGCTGGCTTTTTCGTTGGGGGCCGAGGGGATAGGCCTTTTTAGATCGGAATTCATTTACCTCCAGAGCACCACTTCCCCTTCGGAGGAAGCTCACTTCCAGATATATTCTAGGATAGTCAAGGATGCCCATCCCTCCCCGGTGTATATACGGACAGTTGATATGGGCGGCGAGAAAAATTTGCCCCAACTAAAAATAGAAAAAGAACCAAATCCTGCTCTCGGGCTACGCGCTATACGGCTTTCCTTACGGGACAGGGAGCTCTTCAAGATCCAGTTGAAGGCGATTTTAAGGGCCAGTGTTCTGGGCAAAGTCAAGGTCCTTATTCCGATGATCACAGAGCTCGAAGAAATTAAAGAAGTAAAATTGCTGATTGAGGAAGTTAAACGAGAGCTAAGACAGAAGAACATTCCCTACGACGAGAATATTCCTCTGGGTGTGATGATCGAAGTGCCTGCGGCTGCTGCTCTTACAGATATATTGATAAAAGAAGTGGATTATATCAGTATCGGGACAAATGATCTAATCCAGTATTACCTGGCCGTTGACCGTTCTAATGAACTGGTTTCCTATCTTTTCAAACCCCTTCATCCATCTGTGTTGAGACTGATTAAATTTATCATCGATATCGCGCAAGGAGAGAACAAAGAAGTAACGGTGTGCGGGGAGATGGCTGCGGATACCCTTTCTGCCATCGTTCTTCTTGGCCTTGGGCTTCGCAAGTTCAGCATGAATCCTATCTTCATTCCCAAGATAAAAAATGTCTTGCGGTCTGTGAAGTACAAAACAGCAGAAGAAGTGGTCCGGGAAGCCATGATGCTAAAAACGGCTCAAGAGATCGAAGAGTGCGTTATCGAGAGAATTCTGTTCAAACACCCCAAAGCTTTTCTTATGGGCTTGTGAGTAATTCTTCCAATTTATCGAGAAGTTCATTCGTATTGATCGGTTTCTCGATGAAGTAGTCCGCCCCGCTATCTTTTGCATCGAGCTGAAATGCTGCCCCTTTGTACACGGCGGTCATTAAAATAATTTTGGTTTTGTTGAGCTGGGGATCTTGTTTTATCTTTGCACACAGCTCGAGCCCGTGTATTTTTGGGATCAGCATGTCGCTTATCATGGCATCTGGTTTTTCTTTTAAGGCGATCTCGAAACCTTTCTCTCCGTCCATTGCACTCAGGGTCAGATACCCATGACGGGATAGGATCATTTCCAGCATGGTCAAGGTGACTCTATCATCGTCGATGATGAGGATTTTCCCTTTCATTTATTTTCTGCCGTATTTGTCGTCCAGGCGGATGATGTCCGACTCCTCAGACTTGCCTATCCAAATTTCCAATATTCGTGCAGATTTTTGACCGATGCACCGAACTCGGTGAGGTGTTTTACGAGGGATGAATACTTCTTCATTCATCTTTGGCTGCCAAACTCGATCCCCAGCCGTAATCTCAAATCCTTCATCCAAGATGACCCAGAATTCGCTCCGCTTTGTGTGGTATTGCAAAGAGAGAACTTCTCCGGATTTGACTGTGATGATCTTGATACTTCCGGCTTGGGCAAGGGGGAAGGAGCGGAATTTGCCCCAAGGTCTGATTTCTTCTGTGATCTCTTTCTGGAAATGCTCTATATCCGTTTTTTTACCATAAGTCATTGTGAATATTTCCCTGATCATGGCCTTATTTTTTGGCCTGTCGAAAAGACAAATCGAATGCGGTTCTAAAAAGGGACTTCCTCGTCTCCCTCCGGCTCACCTTCGATGTCAGGAATAGAGCTTTCTTCCACAGGAAAATCTTCAGGGCGATTACTGGCAGAAGGGAAATTCTCCTCATGTCTTTCCATCTCTTCTCTTCGGCCGAGCAGGATGATGTTTTGCGCTTCGACCTCTGTAGAATATCTTTTGTTCCCTTCCCTATCCTGCCAACTGCGCGTCCGCAGTTTTCCTTCCAGATAGATCTGTTTTCCTTGCGTCAGATATTTCTCGCAAAATTCTCCAAGCTTTCCCCAAGCCACGATGCGGTGCCATTCTACTCGGATGTCGCTTTCGTTGGTGCTCGGTTTGAAATAGCGCTCATTGGTGGCCAGCGTAAAGCGCGCGATGGCGCGCTCTGATTGGGGGAGATACCGAAGTTCAGGATTACGTCCCAGTCGGCCGATCAAAGTAACCTTGTTCAGACTATTAATATCTCTCATTTTTTGACATCAGCTCTTTTATTTTTTCCTGAGCGATTTTTGTTTCTTCTTCCAGTGGATACTTGCTTACCATCAGCTTAAACACGGAAAGAGCCTCTTCGTTCCGATCCAATTCCATCAAGCTTATGCCTTTGTGCAAATAGGCGGCGGGAACCTTGTCACCGAGGGGGTAGTTCAGGATCAATTCATTGTATCGAGAGATCGCTTCCTCATACTCTTTTTGGCTGAAATAACATTCTCCGATCCAGTAGAGAGCATTATCGGCAAAAGGGCTTTGAGCGAAGTTGTCCAAATAGATCTTGAAACCATCGATGGCTAGCATGAAGTTTCCTTTGAGGTAATCGGAGTAGGCCATGTTGTAGATTTCTTGAGGAGAAAGGTTGGGGGGAAGCGGGGATTTTATTTCTTCTTCTCCTTCCTCGAGTTTCTGTTCTTCCCCGGCTACATCTGTGGTTGTCTGTTGTGGTATTTCTTGTTGGATTTCTCCTGATTCTTCCGCTTGCTCACCCTGTTGAAAGGAAGGGATGGATGTGTTTTTGATCTCCATCAGGTCCTCTGAAAAGCGAGAGAGTTGCACGGTCATGGTGTCCAGTTTTTCCATCACGATCTTGTATTGTTCCGGGATATTTTTTTGGTCCTCTTGCATGCTTACTTGTTGGGACTGGAGTACGCGCATGAGGGATATAATTTCGCTCATCTGTTGATTGATGGTTTTAAGTTCATCCTGTTGGAGCTCTATTTTTTTTTCGAGATCCAGGACCTGTTGTTTCAGTATCTGAACATCCTGATAGATCAGCTCATACGCTTTTTTTTCTTTTTGGATTCCGCAAAGCAGAAGGGGGACGAGCAGAAAAAGAAGTATCCTCAGAAAAAATCTATGGACCATAAGCTATTTTGCGATGATCGTGAATTGGGATCGTCTGTTGTTGTCCCAGGCTGCTTCTGTGTGTCCCATGTCCATGGGTTGGCTTTTTCCATACGAGATGGTTTTTAAGCGGCTCGGGGATACTCCGAGAGAAACAAGGTAGTCGAAAGTGCTTTTAGCTCTTTTTTCACCAAGGGCAAGGTTATACTCCTCGGTGCCTCTTTCATCGCAATGTCCTTCTATCAGGATCTGGGCGGTTTTGAATTTATTCATCCATGCTGCATTGCCTTCGAGAACCGGCTTGGCCTCATCCCTGATAAAATATTTGTCAAAGTCGAAATGGATCATCCGGAGAGGAGCCTCTTGGTTAATTTCTTCGAGGGATTTGTTCATGAAAATTTCTTCTTCAGTGAGTTCTGGTTCTTTTGGTGGGGCCGGCTCGACAACCTTTTCAACTTTGGGTTGTTCTTTCACTTGAGGGGGAGGCGGGGGAGGGGTTTCTTCGACCTTTTTGCTGCACGAGAGTGTGAACCCAAAAACCAGTAAACACACAAGCGATAGGATTATGACTTTTTTCATTTGACCTCCTTTGAAGGTTTATCCATCCTTATTATTTGGAACCTTGCGCTCTTTTTATACAATCAAACTTGTTTTCTGTCAACATCATATACATCTTTTTTTGATTGATGACCTGAGCGATAATCCTAAGATGACCAATCAGGGAGCTTATTTTCCCCCTTGGAAGTGAGACGGCGCAGGTTTCTGCCATCATAGTCGATGGTGTAGATTTGGGAAGTTCCGCTGAGATTGGACGTGAAAATCAGGTGTCGGCCGTCCGGAGACCAGCAAGGGGATTCGTTCCGCGCATTGCTCTCCGTGAGTTTCATGATCTGTTTGGTGCGGAGATTCAGGACGTAGAGGTCGAAAAGCTGATCCACCCGGGAAACGTAGGCGATGTTATCTCCCTGCGAAGACCATGCCGGGGCATCGTGGTAAGTTCCACCGAAGCTAACCCGGGTGACATTCGAACCCTCTGCATCCATGATATAAATTTGAGGGGTTCCCCCGCGGTCTGAGGTGAAGGCGATCTGGCGGCTTGTGGGCGACCAGCAGGGAGCCGTATCGATGGATTTATTGAAGGTCAGCCGGCGGACGTTTTTGCCTTCGCTCGTGGCCACGTAAATCTCGGAGTTTCCACCTTCCTCCTGGGTGCAAAAAACAAGTTTTTTGCCATCCGGAGAAAAATTGGGCGCAAAGCTTGTCCCCTGGCTGTATACCTCGTGCCGTTTTCCCTCATAAACTTCCAGAATATACAGGATGGCCTTTCCTCCTTGGTAGGAGGTGTAAGCGATCTTTCTTCCGTCGGCAGACCAAGCCGGCATATAGTCCTGGACCTTGTTGAAGGTCAGCCTGGTCTGGTTGTGGCCATCATAGTCCATCATGTAGAGCTCATCGTTGCCGTCTCGGTTCGAGTTGAACACGATTTTTGATGTGAAGAGGGGACGTTCTCCCCACATGCGCAACAATTCGTCCGCCATCTTGTGGGCGGCGAAGCGAAGGAGAGACCTGTTGGTCTGGTAGCGTTTTCCGAATATTCCCCTTCCGGCTTTCACATCATAGACCTTTCCCTCGAATACGACGTCATTGCCATCGCCGTCCGATATTTCTCCCACGAACAGGATTTTGGCCGAAATGGATTCCCAGTCCTTGAAAAATATGTTTTCAGGATTGAGCGGGCGGATATAACTGTAGTAGCTCTTGTGCACTTCTTCGAAAATCCGGCTGTACTTCATGTCCGATGCCAAAGTTTGATGAAGCTCTTGTGCAGCTTCCTGGTTACTCGAGGAAGAATCGTGGACGATAAATTCTGGGATGGCCAGGGGAATGGCAGGCATCCCTTCTCTAATGCTCAGGTAAACTTCCTGCTGGGCAGGAAGAAGCAGGACCACGGCCAATAAAAATGTGCCATAAAGAAAGATGTCTTTTTTTTTCATTTTTTATGCTCGAATCTAAGGTGGATGATTAAGGCCTCCTCTTCGTATCCATCCGGGAGGGGAGCGAAGGGAGCCGAGGATTGGATGGCCCGGACTGCGGCCATGTTGAGCGTTCGAATCCCGCATGACTCTTCTATCTCCACGACCGATATTTTGCCATCCCTGTAAATTTTGAACCTTACGACTGTGAATAATTCATCTGTCATTCCCGAACTGACTTGGGTTTGAAGCCAGTTGCTCGAGATATGGCCGATCATGTTTTCCAGATAGTAGTTGAAGGGGAAATTGGATAGGCCTATCTGGGAGGAAAATTCCGAACCGAATCCGACTCCTCCTCCCGATCCCGATCCAACGCCGAGACTAATCCCCGACCCACTTCCAGCGCCCTGGTTTGAGCTGGGATCGGCGTTGTCGGCCGGTTTTTTTGTCGAAGCATCCTGTTTTTGGATGACCGCTTTTTTTTTGGCGGCTGGCTTGTTTTCCCTTTTAGGATTATCCACCGGATATCTTAAGGAAGAGAGGGATTGTTGCTCGAGTTTTTCCGGAGTGGTAAGGTCCCGCAAAGTCTCCCTAGCCGGGGTAGGTGTTTCGGCCAGTTCTTTTTTTGTTTCGCTTGTCCTTGATTGCATGTTGGCCGAACTTCCTCCGCCCGATGGCCTCCCCCCACCACCTCCTCCCGCAAAGGAATGGAGGCTTACATAGTGGATCATCTTTTTGCGCCCAAGGCTGGGGAATCGGGGAGAAAAAATCAGCAGGAGAAAAAGGATAACATGAAAGGAGATAGAAATGTAGACGAACTTTTTAAAGAGAGGGTACTGCTTGATGTATGTGACCATCACTGGCGCCTTTTTTTGCGATCCGGTGGCTCTGTGATCAGTCCGACTCTTTCCACGCCGGCTCTTTTGGCGATGTCCATCACACGAATGACATATCCGTAATTGAGGCTTTCATCCGCTTGAATGAAGATGACTTTGTTCTCTTTATTAAAAAGTTGTTGTTGCAGTCGGGCTTGGAGGAGGTTGATATTCACGGGCTGGCCTTCTATGTGAATGAACCTGTCCGGGGTGATGGTCAAAGTCAATCCTTCTTCAGCTGGAGCTGACTGTGTTTCAGCTTGGGGGAGCTGCACACCGATGCCCATCTTCAGCATCGGAGCTGTGACCATAAATATGACCAACAACACCAGCATGACGTCCACAAAGGGGGTGACATTTATCTCGGAGAGGGAGGTTCCAACCTCCCGTTTGGATAGGGGCCGGAATTTAAATGCCATACAATCTCTCTATTATGCTGAGGAATTCTATGGAAAAGTCTTCCATGTCTGTGATGACTTCTTTTATCTTATGAAGGTAATGGTTGTAAGCGATGACGGCCGGGATGGCGGCGAAAAGCCCCAGAGCTGTGGCGATCAGCGCTTCTGCAATCCCTGGAGCGACAGCTTGAAGGGTGTTCATTTCTTCTAAACTAAGCTTATGGAAGGCATTCATGATGCCCCAGACCGTGCCGAATAGGCCGATAAAAGGGGTGACACTCCCAGTGGTCGCGAGAAAATTCATCATTTTCTCTATCCGCGTCACTTCTTTATTGGATGCCTTGATCAGCGCGCGATTGATACTCTCCAAGTTGGAAGGAGAGAGGGAGGGTTTGGGATTGGATTTGGTGTGGTAAGCCAGATCCTTGAAACCGGCCTGGAATAAGGAAGCAAGGGGGCTGTTTTTGAATTTTTTTGCGGCTTCATTGACTTCCAGCAGGTTTTTGCTTCTCCGGAAAATGATCAAGAATTTTTTGGACTGTCTTGCAGCGGTTTTCATTGAATTTCGTTTAAAAAGAATGATGGCCCAGGAGAAGATAGAAAACATGAGAAGGATGACCAAAACCAGCTGAACGACAGGACTTGCGGTTAAAATCAGTCTGAAAACATTCATTATTACTAGTTTACAAAATTAGCACATGCCAGGGTGAAAGTCAATGTCCCTCTCCTTGCTTACAGAAAAAACAGTCAAGCAAGCTGAAACGTCGGCCCGCTGATTTTCCGCCATGTTTTCAGCAAGGAAACTCAGCTTATTCCTCGGCTCGCTCTCCTCCCCGAGTGACATCCTCTTCAGCTTTCTTGACTCCTTAAGAGAAGTTCTGCTTTGGAATGCTTTTCTTCAGTGTTTGACATTAAATATGGGAAGTAATACAGTGGCCTCAACGAGGAGAGGAACATTAAAGGAGAGAGAAGGTTTCAACCGGCACAGCTGCTTGCCTTGAGTTTTGTCGGGGCTATTTTTATCGGAACCATTCTGCTCTTGATGCCGTTCACCACTCATGCCGGAGCGAAAATTTCCCTCGTGGATGCCCTGTTTACCAGCACATCGGCGGTGTGTGTGACTGGATTAATCGTCCAGGATACAGCTACTTTTTTCACTCCGATAGGGCAGACGATTATTTTGATTCTGTTTCAACTGGGTGGCTTGGGGATCATGGCTTTTTCCACCCTCATCCTTCTGGTCGCCGGAAGAAAGGTGTCTATTCAAGATAAAATCATCATCCAACAGGATTATCACTATGCCGCTGCCAGGAATGTGAAGTCCCTGATAAAAAATGTGTTTATTTATGCTGTCGCTATCGAGAGTATCGGGACGCTTTTCCTGTTCCTAAAATGGCGGGGAAAATTTCCTGGTTATAAGGGGCTGTTTTATTCCCTCTTCCATGCCATCTCTGCCTTCTGTAACGCCGGATTTTCTGTTTTCAGCGATAGCTTAGAATCTTTTAGGGGAGATGTTTGGATAAATGTCACAATCATGATCTTGATCGTTCTGGGCAGCATTGGATTTTTAGTGCTCAGCGAAAGCGTGGAATTTTTCTCGAAAATGATCCGCCGTCAGAGAAAAACCCCTTCCCTCCATTCCAAGCTCGTGTGGATCATGACCCTTTCCCTGATTGTCCTTCCCTTCATATCTTTTCTTATGATCGAAGGGAGCCGGTCTCTCCAAGAATTTTCTCTCAAAGAGAAGATACTGGCGTCCCTTTTCCAGGTCATAACGCCCCGGACAGCTGGATTCAACACAATGGGTCTGGAATCCCTGAATCCCGCGGCTGTTTTTCTTTTGATTTCCCTTATGTTTATCGGGGCATCCCCGGGATCGACGGGAGGAGGGGTAAAGACAAGCACGATAGGCGTGATTTTTGCATTTATCAAATCCAGGATAGCGGCAAGGGAATCGATCAATATTTTCTATAGATCGCTTCCGTTCGATCTTATCACCAAAGCCTTCACGGTCGTGATCTTGAGTATTTGCGTGATTTTTATCTCCAGCGCGGTCCTTTTTGTCACCCAGCCCAGCGTGAGCATGAAGGAGACTTTTTTCGAGGTTTTTTCTGCTTTCGGCACGGTTGGTCTTTCTTTGGGGATGTCTGCTAAACTAAACTTGGTGGGGAAAATGGTGATTGTTTTGACGATGTTTGTCGGCCGGATCGGCCCCCTGACCCTATTGTATGCCTTCAGTCGTGAGAAGGCATTTGGCAAGTTCGAGTATGTTGAAGAAAGCGTCATGATCGGATAAAATGTCAGCATGAAATTTGCCATCATCGGACTGGGAAGTTTTGGTTCCAATGTGGCCAAAACCCTGTATGAAAAAAAACACGAGGTTCTGGCTGTTGATACGGACAAGGAAAAAATAGAGGAGCTCAAAACACGGGTTTCCCATGCCGTCCACATGGACGCTGCCGTGAAGGATAATCTGCGTGCCCTCGATATCCAAGAGATGGATGTTGTTGTCGTGAGCCTGGGACCTGAAATGGAAGCCTCGATCTTAGCCGTTTTGTATTTACATGAATTGGGCGCACAGAGAATAGTGGCCAAGGCTTTGACCGAGGATCATGGCAAAATCCTTGATGCTGTCGGAGCTACTGAGGTCATATATCCCGAAAAAGACATGGCCATAAAAACGGCTTTACGACTGAGCAATCCGAATATACTGGAATATCTCCCCCTTCTCTCAGGAATAGATATACAGGAGATCGCCCCTCCTGAAAAGTTCGTGGGCAAAACCCTTCGAGAGCTGGATCTAAGAAAAAGATTCGGTGTGCAGGTCATCGCGATCAAAGAGATTATTGCTGAAAAAACGACCTTTGTTCCCGATGCCGACTTTGTCATTAAGGATAGCGATATTCTGATCTTGATGGGTGACCAGAAACAGCTCGATAAAATCAATAAACTTTAAGAGCCTCAAATTTTGCCGGCTTTCCCTGTTTTAAACCGGATCGACACGGGATAAAGAGGATCGCCGGTTTCGCTGGCAAAAGAGAGGTATCCCTCCGCATTCAACCCAAATTCATATCCCGTATCGGGCTCAAGCTCTACTGGGATGGTGAGCACGGTCCGGGTTTTGTCATAAAAGAGCTTCCCCTTAATTTTGGGGAATTTACCCCCGAGCCGCATCACGGCCCATTGCTCATCTTTCATCGGGCGGTCGAAGGTGATGACGATGGCCTCGAGGTTGGGATCCACATTCTGTGACCCATCCTTCGGCAACATCGTTTTTATTTTAGGCGACTTGGCTTTTAGCATATCCAGCCTATCCTGTCGCTCCCTTTCCCAGCTTTGGACATCCTGGTCTATGGTGTGAACATAGCCGTTGAAAAAAGATGTGATCCGCGGGAAAAACACATCCAGAGACGGATATGAGGACCGACTTTGTTCGTATTCAGCCAGAAGACCCGATAGACCTCCTACCCAATAAAACTGTTTTTGCGCTTCGCTCTGGATTCCTTTTTGGGCTCTGACTTCACCATATTTGGCCAAGAGAAATCGGATCACGCTGGCTCGGACAAGAGATTCTCTCATCATGGTCAGCCAATCTCCGTAGGCCATCTGGTGCATGGCAGCTTCAACCCGTTTGAATATTTCTTTTCCTGAAGCCTGTAATTCTTGGGCGTGTCTGTCCACAAGGGGATTGCAGTAGGAGTGACAAAATTCATGGACAACGGTGGGGATGGTCTGGTCGCTGAACTGGGGATTTCCCTGGCTGTCCGTTCCCCAAACTCCTAGGATACAGTAGAGGATTTCATTTTCTTTGGACAGTGCGATCCTGACCCCATAATTCCCGGGGCCGTTCATCATTCCGAGGATGAGCTCGAAACGGGCGCCTGGCCGGGCGCCATAAAATTTACCCAGCCAATCGACCACACCATGTTCTTTTACCATGGCCTGCATCCTGCGGGCTGCAAGGTCGTACAGATGGGTATGAGCCTGGGTGAATGCCTCAAAATTCGAATCTTCCACGAACCGGCGAACCGCCCGCAAGAACTCCCGAGCCAATTCTGGCGTCCATCGTCTGTCCAGTGTTTCCGGTTGCGGATCGAACGGGACCCTTTCCTCGAGCCTGTCTGCATCGGTGACATGCACGGCCAGGCCCATCACTGCGTCATAGCTGACACCCCGTGTTTCGCGAAGCTTGGCGGCCAGTTTCACCGCGTCATGTTCTTTGAATCTCTCGAAATATCTGTCCACATCCTGTACGTAGGATGTGATCCGTCCCATCTTATACTCGGGATTTCCGGCCATCCGGAACAGGATGCTCATCAGCTCGATCCTGGGATCGGTTTTGACTTGGATAGTAGTGTTTTGTTCGGCAGCGCCGCAAATCGAGACGAACGACATCCAACCGATAAGGATTCCGATCCCGGTGAGCGGTTTTTTCCTCGATATGGTCATTCCCACCTCCTTCGAAAACACAGAAGAAAGGCTACAAGATCTTCAGCAAGATCTCCAGGGCGACTTGCTTTGCCTGTCTTCCGCTTTCTTTGGCCGGACCCACACACGAAGGGCATCCTTCCTTGCAAGGACAGGCTGTGATAGTTTTTCGGCACCGTTCCAGGAGCTCAGTCTCTAGGTCGAAAAGGGAGGGGCTCAATCCGATACCTCCCGGAAAATTGTCGTAGATGAAGATGTTCGGCTCAAAATCGATATCCGAAAAATCCTTGAGCTCATCCTCCATTTGGATAACAGCGGGGATGTTCCGCGGAGGAAGGGATTTGCCGGTGGAATTATCTCCTATGGAAACGCCGACATCGTGGATATCGCACATCATGAACAACGGTGCCACATGGTGAAGGCAGTAGGCCAGTCCGAACAGGCCATTGATCTTTTCTTCCGGAGAAAAGGGGAGGGCATGGAACACGGTCGAGGGAATGGTCAGCCAATAGGCAGTGGTGTGCATCTCGTTCTGGGGGAGACTCAGGTCTCCTGCCCCCACGTTTTCCATGGTATGGAATTTGATTTTTTTGAAACCCACCACTTGGGTTGCCACATGAACTTCCCCATGGGACAGGGTGCTTCTTTCCAGTTTGTTCTGTTGGAAAATGTCCAGGATCTTGATTTTGGTGTAGTCGATGGCATCCGTGTAATAATCGACATCCGTTTTTTTCACATAGGCTTTTCTCTGTTCGTAGTCCAGATCCTCGACAAAATACTGCTCTCCTTCGCACATGTAAATGGCCTTGGGATGGAGGGAAGTGAGAGCAGAGGAAAAATCAACCTCGGCGACCACCTGATGCTTTTTGGTGGTGTCGACTACGACGAAGTTATCCGAGCTTATGCTTCTCAGGCTCACGCCATCCGCCGGGTAAACGTCCGAGGTCCAAAACCATTTATCTTTGGAATGATGGAGGAGCTTTTCGTCTTCCAAAAATTTAAGTATTTCGGCAATCTCAACATGGCCGAATTTTTCCCCATCTAAAAAGGGAAGTTCGAATGCCGCGCATTCGATATGGCTGATCAGGATGGAAAGATTATCCGGGTTGATCAGCGCATGTTCAGGATTTTTCGAGAAAAAGTAATCGGGGTAGTTCACGATAAACTGATCGAGGGGAGAGCTTGTGGCCACGAGAACAGCCGCTGATCTGCCGGTTTTCCTCCCCGCTCGCCCGGCTCTCTGCCATGTGCTGGCAATGCTTCCTGGGTATCCGGCAAGGACAGCCACATCCAGGCTTCCGATGTCGATTCCCAACTCCAGGGCATTTGTAGAGACCACCCCTCTTATTTTTCCCGATCGCAGATCCCGTTCGATTTCACGTCTTTTCAGCGGAAGATATCCCCCTCTGTAACCCCGGATCAATCCTTCCATCGGGATGGATTTTTCGATGTCCTCCTTGAGATAGGTGAGGAGCACTTCGGTGACCAAACGACTGGGCGCAAACACGATGGTTTGCAGGTCATTTTTCAAAAAAATCGAGGAAACTCGACGCGTTTCGTTGACATAGGAACGACGTATGCCCAAATGCCTGTTGACCACAGGAGGATTGTAGAAGATGAAATATTTTTCCCCGCGTGGTGCCCCGTTGTCATCCACCAGTTCCACCGGCTCCTCTGTCATCCTCTCGGCCATTTCCTTGGGATTGGCGATGGTAGCCGTGCACAGTATGAACTGGGGAGAAGACCCATAAAAATGAGCGATCCTTTTTAACCTCCTCAGGATATTTGCCAGATGACTCCCGAAAATACCCCGGTAGTTGTGCAGTTCGTCGATCACGACATACTTGAGATTTTCGAACAATTTGATCCATTTGGTGTGATGAGGAAGAATACCGGAGTGGAGCATATCGGGATTGGTGAGGATGATGTGTCCGCGTGCCCGAATGGCTTTGCGTGCATCTTGGGGCGTGTCCCCGTCATAGGTAAAAATGCGGATTTCGTCCGAAAGAAGTTTTATGGTTTCATCCAATTCCGCCCTCTGGTCTTGGGACAGGGCTTTGGTCGGAAAAAGATATATCGCCCGTGCCGATGGGGACTTGAGGATGGAGTCCAGTACAGGAAGGTTATAGCAGAGGGTTTTTCCCGATGCCGTGGGTGTGACCACCACCACGTTTTTTCCCTTGCTGAGCAACTCGTGAGAGAGATGCTGGTGGGTGTATAGTTGGGTGAAGCCCTTTTCCTTGAAGGCGTTGACCAGGTCGGGATGGACTTCAGGCGGATAGTCTCTGAAACGGCCTTCTTGGGCCGGGATGTGTTTAATGGCTGTTATTGAATCGTTTTTGACTCCCATATCTTTCAACAGCTCTAAAGATTGGAGCAGGTTTTTTTCTCTCGGCATTTTTTCTTCCTGATACGAGGATGGAGCACTGATTATCTTAGTCTTTTGTCCCCTCAGGGTCAATCTTCCTCCCATTAATTTCTAGAGCGAAGGCGAGGGACGTGTGGTGCTTTTAAATATGCAGGCCTGAGCGACCTTGTGAAAGAGGAGATAAAGCTTTAAAATGGGGGATCATGTTGAAGGAAATCCGTGTCAAAAAAGCGGCGCAACACAACCTCAAAAACATCGATATCACTCTTCCTCGGAACAAGTTTATCGTGATCACAGGTCCCAGCGGGTCCGGCAAGTCCTCCCTGGCTTTCGATACCTTGTTCGCCGAAGGGCAGCGCCGGTACATAGAGTGCCTCTCCGCCTATGCGCGCCAGTATATCGATCAGATGGAAAAACCTGAAGTGGAATCCATCGAAGGACTCTCTCCCTCTATTTCCATCGACCAGAGGACCATCTCTTCCAATCCCCGGTCCACAGTCGGCACGGTCACGGAGATCTATGATTTTCTGCGGCTTCTTTATGCCCGGGTTGGAATTCCCCATTGTCCCCAATGCGGACGGCGTGTATCCTCCCAAACTTCTGATCAGATCATCCGGAGGATCCAAGAGTCCTCGAGCGGTGAAAAAGTCAAGATCCTTTCCCCTGTGGTCAAAGGGAGGAAGGGTGAATATCATCGCCTTCTGGAAAGGATGCTCAAGAAAGGTTTCCTTCGTGCAAGGATCGACGGAGAATTCAGAGAACTGGACGAAAAGATCGAACTGGAACGGATGAAAAAACACACCATCGAGATATTGATCGACGAAATTAGGATCTCGTCATCCTCACGATCAAGACTGATAGAAGCGGTCGAGAGAGCCTTGGATATTTCAGGCGGAGATCTGCTGACCCAAGGAACGGATGACAGCGAAGCTTATTATTCTTTGAGCCTCTTGTGTCCCTTCTGTGAGATCAGCCTTCCAGAGCTTGAACCCCGATCCTTTTCTTTCAACAGTCCTTACGGAGCATGTCCCCGATGCCATGGATTGGGATACCAGACCGCACTGGACGAGTGGGGGGAGGTTGTGTTGACCGATGAACTATGCGCTTCCTGCGGTGGAAGCCGCTTGCGAAAAGAAAGCCTTTTTGTCAAGGTGGGAAACAGGAATATTTTTGAATTGACAGACCTCCCTATCAATTTGTTGATGGATGAACTTGCTGGCCTACAATTCACCTCTTCACAGGAAAGGATCGCTTCCCCGATCCAGAGGGAAATCCGTTCCCGGCTCTCTGTCATGAACGAGTTGGGGATGAGCTACCTCCAATTACGCCGGACGACAGCTTCCCTTTCTGGAGGGGAGGCCCGTCGCCTTCGTTTGGCTGCCCAGGTGGGTGCACGGTTGAGGGGAGTGCTGTATGTTTTGGATGAACCAACCATAGGTCTCCATCAGCGCGATAACCAGCGATTGATCACTCTCCTTAGGGACATGCGAGATACAGGAAATTCGATCATTGTCGTGGAACACGATGAACAAACCATCCGGTCAGCGGATCACATCTTGGACTTGGGTCCTGCGGCCGGAGAGACAGGAGGCTTCAAGGTGGCGGAAGGAGATCTTCGAGCCATTCTTTATTCCAAAGATTCCCTGACCTCTCAATACCTCCGGAGGGAGCGTTTCATTCCGATACCTACCCGAAGGAGAAAGCCGAAAAACTGGATTGTCGTTTCCAAAGCCGCAGAACATAACCTGAAAAACATCGATGTGCGGATTCCCCTATCTGTCTTGACAGTGATCACCGGCGTTTCCGGATCGGGAAAAAGCACCCTGGTGTACGATATTTTGTTTAAAAGCCTCCTGAATCGATTTTATAAGGCTAAACAAAAACCCGGCAAGCACAAAGAGATCACGGGCATCGACCAGATCGACAAGGTGGTGGCGGTAAGCCAAAAACCGATCGGTCGCACTCCCCGTTCCAATCCTTCGACCTACACCGGATTGTTCACGGCTTTGCGCAAGCTTTTTGCCATGACACAGGAATCGCGGATCAGAGGTTATGATCCAAGTCGATTCAGCTTTAATCTTCAGGGAGGGCGATGTGAGGAGTGTCAGGGGGCAGGGGCCAAGAAGATCGAGATGCACTTCCTGCCCGATGTGTTCGTCACCTGTGACCGATGTGGAGGAAAGCGGTACAACAAAGAAACATTGGCGGTTCTTTACCGGGGAAAAAATATTGCTGACTATCTAGCGATGACGGTGGATGAAGCTTATGAATACCTGAAAGCCCATCCTCAGCTAAAGGGGAAGTTGAACATTCTGAAGCGTGTAGGGCTGGGATATCTCCGGCTTGGCCAACCCGCGCCCACTCTATCCGGAGGTGAGGCCCAGAGGATCAAGCTTTCAAAAGAGCTAAGCCGGAAAAACACAGGAAAGACTCTTTATCTTCTGGATGAACCCACGACAGGACTGCATTTTGACGATGTCCGGAAGCTCCTCGAAGTTCTTGCCGAGCTGGTCGAACTGGACAATTCCGTAGTGGTCATCGAACACAATATGGATGTGATCAAGTTTGCCGACCACATCGTAGACTTGGGACCTGAAGGAGGAGAAAGGGGCGGATGGATCGTTGCCGAAGGAACACCTGAAAAGCTTTCACAGGTAGAAAAATCATACACAGGCCTGTTTTTAAAAGAAGCCTTGAAAAAGATAAATAAACAGAGATAATGAAGCATGTGCTTGGCCGCATCGAACACAAATGGTGAATACTGATGAAAATGGAGGAAGAAACATGAGAAAAAGAGTTTTACGTGTGATCTTGGGAATCATGGTCTTGAGTTTTTTTTGGGTCGGGCCGCTTACGGCGGAAGAGACACAAGGCTCGTTAACCACCAAAGATCTGGATATTCTTCAGTGGCGCCATATCGGCCCCTGGACATTTTCGGGCCGGATCACAGATTTTGCCGTGCCCAAAGGACAGAGTCAGGTTTATTACGTGGCAACCGCTTCTGGCGGTGTCTGGAAGACCGAGGATGGTGGGATCCACTTCGAGCCCATATTCGATAAGTATGGAAACATGAGCATCGGGAACATCGAGGTTGCCCCATCCGATCCGAACATTGTCTATCTCGGAACTGGAGAGGCTATGCATGCCCGCTCCAGCGCACATGGAAACGGAATGTGGAAGTCGACCGATGCGGGAAAAACCTGGAAGTTTATCGGATTGGAGAAATCCTATTTTATCCCGAAGATCGCGATCGACGATAAAAATCCGGATATCGTTTATGTGGCCGCAGAAGGTAAGCTGTACGATAACGAAATGGATTGCCAAAGGGGCTTGTACAAAACGACAGATGGTGGAGAAACTTGGATACAGGTGTTGGATTTGAAAGACAGGGGGGTGGGCGATTTTGTGATCGATCCCACCAAATCCGACATCATCATCGCAGGGGCTTACAAAACGTACAGGAGAGCTTGGACGTTCATCGACCGCCAGGAGGGAAACCATTTTTATAAATCCACAGATGGAGGAGCGAACTGGAAAAAACTGATCGATGGTCTGCCGATGAATATCAAAAGCGGATGGAACGGCATCACCGTCTTTCCCAGGGATCCCGATATCCTGTATATCCGTTATGATGAGGAAGTCAATGTCGGGTTGAGTGAAAGTGAGGGGGCAGCTCTGTTTCGAGATGGTGATCTATTCAAGGATGGCTATTATTTCAACAAATTCAAGGCTTATAAGATAAATCCGGCCTTTCTAAAGTTGGTGAAATTCGAGCCGGTCTCCGCTGAAACCGAGAGTGATTTAGCCGATGAATTGAACAAACTCGTGAGAGATGAAGAATTCCAGAAAAATATCGGGATCGATTTCAAAACCTTCAATGCCAAAGCGAGAGAGATCTACAGGAAGAACGAGGAGATAATCGCCAGCATCGACGAGATCGAACGAACGCTCCAAAGAGAGGAAGAGAGAAAGGAACTCCCCAAAAAAATCAATAGGTTCATCCTGACAGCTCTATTTGCCGGTTCTGAAGGAGTCAAGATTACAGAGAAGGAGGTCACGGTCGCTGATGCGGAAAAAGCAAAGATAAATCCTGCCTTCGAGAAACTGATCGAGTTCGATCCGGAAAAGGTCAAAGATCCCAAAGATTTGGCTCAGAGGGCAGGTGAGTTGGTCGAAGATCCCAAGATGGCGGAAAATCTCGGGATCGATCTCGGGCGATTTATCCAAGTGGCCAAGAAAGAGTTCAAGGATCAGGAAGATACCATGGCAACGGCAAAGGCCATCGAGGAGCAGATCCCGGAGATAAAACAAACATCCGGCCGGTATCAAACCATCAACCGGTACATCCTGCAGGTCCTGTATGGCGATGCGCTGGCTATTTTGGAGCCGGTGAGAAAATCAGGAGTGGTTTATCGTTCGGAAGATCAAGGGGAGACCTGGAAACGCATGACCGAATACGCGCTTGTCGGCGGAAGCGAGGTGGTCAACCAGATCGAGGCGGGATATGCCGGCCGGATGGAAGTGGACCCGAACGACGACAAAAAGCTTTACGCCGTTGAAACGATCAACAAGATTTCAGAAGACAGCGGCAGGACATTCAAAAACGTGGCATGGACGGGCCAGCACCAAAGCCATGTGGATACCCGAGGCATCTGGATCGATCCGCTGAATTCCAACCACATCCTGAATGCCAATGACGGCGGAGTGAGCGAGACCTGGGACGGAGGAAAGCACTGGTCCCAGAAAGAGACGATCTCCGCCCAACAGTTTTACACCATATCGGTCGACAAACAAATGCCCTACAATGTCTCGGGGGGAACCCAGGACAACGGGTGCTGGATCGGCCCTTCCCGGAACAGGAACAGTTACGGGGTATTCCCTGCCGACTGGACATATCTTCCTTCGGGAGATGGCTTCTTCGTAGAAAGGGATTGGTGGAATCCGGAATTCATTTATTTCGAGAGTCAGTTCGGTAGTTCTCGCCGGATGAACTTCAAAACAGGCGAGATGACAAGGCTGACCCAGCGCAATACGGATGAAGAAAGAGCGGAGGGAAAAGCTCCCCAGAGATACCAGTGGAGCTCTCCGATTGTGCTCTCTCCGCATAATCCGGGAATCGTTTACATTTGCTCCCAGGGCGTGTTCATGTCCCGAACCCGTGGGGAAGAGGGCACATGGGAGAAAATAAGCCCAGACTTGAGCAAGAATAACAAGGAAAGGATCGCGCAGTCCAAATTGACCAACCTCCAATACGCCACGATAACAACCTTTGCGGAATCTCCGGTCAAACCGGGAGTTTATTGGGCCGGAACGGATGATGGAAACCTCCAGCTCAGCAGGGACGGAGGAAAGACCTGGGAGAACATCACAGCCCGATTCTTTGATGGAAACGGGAAGCCGAAAAAAGGGGTCACGGGAACGAAAATCCCCTACGATCGTTGGGTCACGAAGGTCGAGGCTTCATCCCATGATTTAGAAACCTGTTATGTAACCTATTCCGGATACCGCACCCATAATGAGGACACTTCCTATATTTTTGTCACGCGTGATTTTGGTCAGACCTGGGAAGATCTGAGTGGGGGCATGATGAATCCGGTGAACGACATCGAAGAAGATCCCCACAATCCCGACATTATTTACCTTGCGACAGATTACGGTGTTTTTGTCACGGTGGACAAGGGAAAAAATTGGATAGAGATGTCCTCCTCTGCTCCAGATGTCTTGATCATGGGATTGGCCATCCAGGAAAGGGAAAGAGATCTGGCCATCGGCACATACGGGAGAGGTTTCTACATTGCGGATATTTTCCCTCTCAAAGAGTTTAAGGCAGACGTTTTCGAAAAGGATGCGTATCTGTTCGACATCCAGAGGACGATAAAATGGAGGATGTTGGAACGAAGAGGGCAACAGTATGGTGAATTTGCCTGTGTGACCAACCCCCCCAATCAAGCAAAGGTTTACTATTATTTGAAGGAGAAAGTCGACAAGGTCGAGATCGTTGTCCAGGACTTGGAAGGGAATGAAATACAAAAAATGACCGGCAGCAGCAGCCAAGGTTTTCACAAGAGTACCTGGAACTTGAGAAAAAGCGCTCCTCAAGCACAACCGGGTCAACGCAGAACCCGATCAGGCGGAGAAGTGGATGCGGGCGTTTACAAGATCGTCTTTTTGGTCGACGGAGAAGAAATTCAAACCAAAAAATTAGAGATCCTGGAGGATCCGATCCAAAAATAGAATCGGCGAGCTCTCGGATACTTCAGACAAAAAACGGACTTTTTAAATAACAGACCAAATAAGGTATAATGATCCTGTGTCAAACATTGCCCAGATTGGGATGTGTGGATAAAAATGGCTTTTAAAGACATTATCGGGAACAACAGTGTAAAAAAAATACTCCACCGAGTCCTAAAACAGAAAAAACTTCCCAATTCTCTTTTGTTTACAGGGCCAGAAGGGATAGGGAAAAAACAGACGGCCCTCGTTGTCGCCAAAGCATTGAACTGTTTAAAGAAATCCTCGGATTCTTGCGAGGAATGTGCCCATTGCAGAGCCATCAACAAGGGAAATTTTCCCGATGTGATGGTTATTTCCCCGGCGAAGGAAATTCTCAAGATAGACCAAATGAGGTTGCTGAAGAATACAGCGTACCTGAAACCGATGGCAGGATACAAAAGGGCTTTTATCATCATGGAAGCAGAAAAAATGAACGATGAAGCTTCGAATTCCCTGTTGAAGATACTGGAAGAACCTCCTTCCTTTTCCCATATCATCCTGGTCACTCCCAATCCCTACAGAATCATCCCGACCATAAAATCCCGGTGCCAAACGTTCCAGTTTTCTCCCATCCCTAAGGAGGAAATTCAAAAGGCTCTCGTAGAAAAAGGTTTCCAACCGGAGAGAGCACAGATCCTATCTCTCCATGCTGACGGAAATCTGAAACAGGCCCTCACATTGGATTGGGACGAGTTTCGCTCGCAGCGAAAAAAAACCTGGCATCTTTTTCTCGCTTTGCACAAGAAGGAAAAGACGGCTCCCTTTTTGAAACAACTGAGTGCTTCCCGAACTGGCGCCAGGGAAGAATTGGAAAACACCCTGAAAGCCCTGGCATCTTTTTGTCGGGATGTTATCCTGATCAAGGAAAAGGCCGATTCCGGCTTCTTGCTCAACCCCGATTTTGAGCAGGATCTTGGAGAGTTGGCCCATTCCATCACCCTAGACCAAGCTCTGGATTTCCTTGCGGAGATGGATCGCGGTATGGCCTCCTTACGGAGAAATCTAAACGTGAATATTTTTGTGAGTTCACTATTTTCGAATTTTTTGGAATGGAACTATGTCTGATATCATATGTGCCGTATCGGAACGTTCAGGAAAGATCTTCCGGGTAAAAAAAGGGGGTTTTGACCCAAAAAAAGGAGATTCTATCATTGTCGAGTCCGAGTTAGGAGGAGAACTGGTCGTTGTCAAGAATATTTCCAAAATGATCTGCGAATCCTCCAAATCGGAGAAAGATATGGTCAAAATAATGGGCATTGCCACAGAGGATGATATCAAGAAGTTTGCCTGGCTCGAGAAAAAAGAACAAAAAGCTTTTCATTTTTGCCTCCAGAGGATCAAGGCGCGAAAACTGCCTATGAAGCTGGTTCGTGTTCGGTACTTCTTCAACGAGAAAAAAGGGATCTTTTATTACACAGCTGATGGGCGCATCGATTTCAGGTCGCTAGTGAAGGACCTGGCCAAGGAGTTCAAAATGCGCATAGAGATGCGTCAGATCGGCGTTCGTGACGAAGCCAAGATGATCGGTGGTTTGGGGGTGTGCGGAAGAACCCTTTGTTGCTTCAGCTTCATGAGGAATTTCGAGCCTGTCACTATCCAAAAGGCGAAAAAACAGCAGATCGTGATCAATCCGACAAAAATCTCGGGTTTGTGTGGACGTTTGATGTGCTGTTTAGCCTTCGAAGAAGAAACACGCGGGCGCATGTATGCCGAAGAAGAAAAAGTAGAAGAAGATTAGGCGTTATTCCGAGGACGTGAAGTTGAACTGAACTCGACTGGATACGGCGATCAAAGTGCCCTCTGGCGAAAAAGCTTTGACTTGCCAAGAATATTTTTTACCTGGAGCCATCATAGATTTGACATCTTCTGAAAGAATCACGTAGTTTTCATTTGTGTCTGTGCTCCAGAGCAGTACTTCCTGATGGAAGATGAAGAGTTTGTATTCTGTATTTTCTCCCAAGCTCTGCCATCTGAATTCCGAGGGGACTTGTCCGAGGTTGTCGATCACGGGGGAAATAAGGTTTATGGAGGATCCTCTGACCAGATCGTCATTGATAAAGAATTCAGGTGATCTTGTTTTCAGGTTGGGGATGATCCCGATCGCAACGACGAGAATCAGAGCTGCGGAGACAGCAGCCATTGCCCACTGACGAGGAGTGAGGAAAGCAAGCACCGGTTCCAGCCAAGACTGTCTGATTTTTGAGGGAGCGTAGACATCGTGAAAAATTTCATCGCCTTTAGCTTTGATGACTGCGATCAATTCATTTTTTTCTTCCATCTTTTCAAAACATAGGGGACAACCGAAATAATGTTCTTCAAACGATTTTTTGCGCGTCTCTTCAAGCCGGTCGAATAAATACTCATCGATCAGGTTTTCAAATTTGCATTTTTTCATTTTGCTTTCCTCTCCAAGAGTTTCATTGATTTAGTCGCCTCAACTCCTGAAAATTGAAAAAATCATTCCTTCATGACCTTCCTTAGAAGCTTTTGGGCGTAATTGACCCGCTCACTCACACGGCGAGGGCTTATTCTAAGTTTTTTTGCCACCTCCTCCCTCGATAATTCCTGGTAATAATAGAGAAATAGAACTTCTTTATATTTAGGTTTGAGTTTTTTAATTGAATCGGCTATCCATTGCGCCCGTTCTAAATTTTCCACGTGTTCGCGAGGAGATAGATAGGGATCGGGCTCAGGTGCATGCTTCAGCACTTTGCTTTTTTTTCTGATGAAGTCGATGATCCGGCGGGAGGTGATGGTATAGATAAATGTTCCAACCGAAGAATCTCCCCGAAATTCTCCCTTTTTTAGCTTTTCGACAACATTGATCATGACCTCGTTCACGACATCTTCCCAGTCTGGAGTCTGGACTCCGATGGATTTTTTTACGCGGAAGCTGACCACAGGTCTGTATTTTGCCACGATAGCATCGATGTCCATGTCTTTTTTTCTTTTTTCCACTTTGTCCCATTATATAAGCAGATATAGAGGATGACAAGTGTACGATTTCCACGAAGTACCCTTCAATCTTTGGGAGGATGTACCGACTAAAATTTTCACTCACAAAGAGCTGGAGGAAAAAATGGTGGCCAAGGATCAAAGCATGATCAGGATGAAAGATGAAATGGACTTTTTCACCTTGATCGAAAGAAAGCTGGAAGAGGAGGGATTCAGAGTTCTCGAGACGTTGCCTCCCGATGGGAATACCAAGAACAAATCCGATCCTCTGTTCACTGCCAGATCTTCAAGCCGATTTAACTATTGAAACACGGGGTAATCAAAAAGTCTTCCCTCCTATCTCCTATAAGAGCGATGGAGGATCTCAATTTTTAAGCCCGCCTATCGACTAAACGTGTACTTATGGAAAAAAACTTGCTCCTTCAACAGCCTAGGGTCCTTGTGATCGAAGACGAGCAGGGGATGACGACATCCTTCTTTCCTGGCTTGGCTTGGAACGGGATGGGATACTCCTTTTCTACCGAGCAAGAGGTACTCCCCACGAGGAACGAAAGGAAAAATGCAGTCCAGTTGTCGGGCCCGGATTTTTTTGACGCACAAACCCAGGTGACAGATCTGAAATTTGTCGACATAGACAGAACGAGAAAGATATCCTCTGCCAAAAGCATTCTGCGTGATATCAGTCGCCTTTATGCGTCGGCAAACCAGAATTTTTCCTTTGTCTCTGATAAGTCCCTGTTGGAGAGCCAGGCCTATCTTCACTCCAATCTATTGTATTTGATCGCAGCGACTGACGGCAATGAGGATTCGGTGGGGCATTCCCAGCTTGTCGCTCGCTACACCCTTCTCTTGACAAAAGCGATGGGGATAGAGGACAAAACCTTCTCAGCCGAGATCGAGAGAGGCGCTTTGCTCCATGATATCGGTAAGATAGGGATCCCGGAATCCATAATCCGGAAAACCGGGCCTCTGACAGATAAAGAAAGAGAAATTATCAAAGAGCATCCTTATTTGGGATACGAAATGGTCGAGGAATTCCCCTTCTTGCATAATGCTTCCCAAGTGGTTCTTTTCCACCATGAAACCTTTGATGGGCGCGGGTATCCCTATGGACTAAAAGGGGAAGAGATTCCGATGGAAGCGAGAGTTTTTGCCATAGCCGATACCTTGGATGCCATTACTTCGGACAGGCCCTACCGCAAAGGCCAAAGTTTTAGGGTGGCCTTGGATGAGATCGAGCGGTTTAGCGGGACTCAATTCGATCCCAGCATCGTGGATGTCTTCCTATCCGTTCCGGAGGAAAAATGGCATCAGATCAAGCTGGAGATGGAACGATCCCATTCCCTTTATTCCATCCACTAAGGCAGTGTGGGTTGGCCTGCCTTTATGTGCTGCGAAAAAAGTTCTGCCGTATGATAGACTGAATATAAGCGTTTCCCATCCTCCAAGCATGCCTTGAATTGGAAAAGACACCCCGGGCAATCGGTCGCGATAGAGGTGATTCCCGTTTTTTTGACCTTTTCCCCCTTTTTTTCCCAAAGATGGGTTGAAATAGCGGGGTTTTTAAACGCAAAAACACCGCTAAAACCACAACAGGTCAAAGATTCGTCTTCGATAACAGGATTGTAACCGATGGATCGCAGTACTTTTAAAGGCTCCTCACGCAATCCCAATTCGTTCACATAGTGACAGGGATAATGATAAAAAATGTCGCCGAGGGCTTTTTCTGGCTTTTTTTCGGGGATCAGCCCTTGCTTGACCACAAATTCTGAAAAATCATAGATTTTATCCACCCATATCTTCAATTCTGGAATAATTTGAGGGTAGGTGTTTTTCAGCATGGCGTTCCCCGTGGGGCATATGGTGAGGATGAACTCAGGATTCTCCTTTTCAAATGATTCCCGGTTGATTTTTGCCAGTTTTTTCACATCTTTTTCCTGGCCAAGATGAACGCTGGGCGCGCCGCAACAAACTCGATCCTCTGGGGAAACGACTCGAAAACCCAGCGAGATGAGGCTGTCAAAAACCGCTTTCCGGATTTGTGGAAAAAAAAGAGAGGCCAGACATCCTTCGAAAAAATAGATTTTTTCCCCTTCGTTTTTTCCCCCTTCCTCGGAAGGTTTCACCAATTTTATGGAGGGAAAAGATTTCCCTTTTGCCCAGGAAAAAGGAAGATTTTTAAGAGAGCCTTCTTTTTGCCATGGTTTTTGGAGGATGGAGAGAAGCTTGATGCCCGCATCAGCAAGATATTTTTTTCGCAGGAGTGCTGAAAGTGCCCATTCCCAATACCTTGGACCCTTTTTTGCTTTGAGCTTCAAGATAAGTTCACCTGTTGGAATTCCTACTGGGCAGAATTCTTCACACTTTTTGCAATCGGAACATAAGTCCCACCCTTCGGCAGATTTTTCCGGAGAGTGAGTCAGGGCCGTGAGAAGAAGGCCGACTCCACCTGGATAAACAGGTCCCCCGTACACATGGCCGCCCAGGGATTGGAAAATAGGACACACGAGCATGCATCCGCCGCACTTGAGGCAAGAGAGGATTTTGCTCAGATCTTGATCCTTGCTCGCCTCCAGCCTTCCGCCATCCAGGATAATGATGTGAAGTTCTTCCGGTCCGTGCACGCCCATGACCAACTGTTTTTCGATGTCGGTCGTCCGGCTAGTTCCCGTAATTAAGGAAACATAAGCCGTCATTTTGGCACCAGAAGAAGCCAGAATCAATGCTTTGACCAATGCAGTGGCCTGTTCGAGGGTTTCGACAATTTTTTCTGCTGTGATCACAGCGATGTGGACAGGGGGAAGAGAAGTGACGAGACGGGCGTTGCCCTCGTTACTCACGATCATGAGGGTCCCCGATTCAGCCACCGCAAGGTTAGCCCCAGAGATACCGACATCAGCCAGGATGAACTCTTTCCTCAGTTGTTCCTTGGCTAGCTTCACAATTTCCTTCGGGTCAGGAGGAACTTCACGATGCAGGCGTTCGCTCAGAAGTTTGGCGATCTCTTCTTTTGTCTTGTGAAGGGCGGGAGCTGTGATATGGGAGGGTCTCTCGCCAGCGAGCTGGATGATCCATTCCCCCAGGTCCGTTTCAACGACCCGGTATCCCCTATTTTCTAAAAAACGGTTTAAGCCGATCTCTTCACTGACCATGGACTTGGATTTGACGATATTTTTCACCTTTTTTCCCTGAAGAATCTTTTCGATCCTGTCAAGGGCATCCGCAGAAGTCGCTGCTTGGTAGACAAAAGCGCCGGATTTTTGGGCTTCCAGTGTGAATTGTTGGATGAGTTCGGGAAGGTGCCTGATGCACTCTTCCTTGATAGCTCTGGCTTTTTCTTTTATCTGATCCCAAGGAACGCTTTTTGAGGTGGCATCGAATTTATGGAAGTGTTGGGAAGAAGCTCTGGCTAGAGCTTGTTGGAGGGTGTCATCGGACAGCGCTTTTTTAATCTGTTTTTTCTGTTTTTGCCGACGGAACAATCATTCCTCCCCGCTTTGCTTCCTCATGTAAGCTTCCCTGTTTGTCAAGATTTCCCTGGGCTTGCTTCCCTCGGATGGGCCCACGATCCCTTCCCCTTCCATCTGATCAATAATCCGAGCTGCTCGGGCGTATCCCAGTTTAAATTTTCTTTGCAGGTAGGATGCTGAGGCTTGCCCGGTAAGAAGCACAAGCTCCACCGCTTTTTCGAACATGGGATCTTTTTCATCGGATTTATCCAAAGCTTGGGAAGCGGGGTGTTTGAGGACATGAACGATTTCTTCATCATAGACGGGCTTGCCCTGATCTTTCACGAACTTTATCAGACGGTTGATTTCTTGAAGGGAGACAAACGAGCAGTGAAGCCGGATTATCCGCGGATTGTTGGGAGGCATAAACAACATATCTCCCATGCCCAGGAGCTTTTCTGCTCCTGAGGTGTCGATTATGATGCGGGAATCGACCTTTGATGGAACTCGGAAGGCAATCCGGCAGGCGAAGTTGTTTTTGATCGTTCCCGTTATCACATCGATGGACGGTCGCTGGGTAGCCATAACGAGATGGATTCCGACAGCTCGAGCCAATTGGGCCAGGCGGGCTATGCAGTATTCCACTTCTTGTGCACCGATCATCATCAGCTCGGCCAGTTCGTCTATGATGACCAAAATATAGGGCAATGGTTCGAGGTCTTCCACTCCTTCGATATCTATTTTCCCCTTTTTTTCTTTTAATATCCGGTGAACCTGATTGTTGTACTGCTCGATATTTCTCACACGGAGCAATCCCAGTTTGTGGTAGCGTGCTTCCATCTTTTTTATTACGTCCAATAGGACGGCTTCGGCTTTCCGCGGATTTTTGACTACCGGACACATGAGGTGGGGGATGCCCTCATAGATGGAAAATTCCAGCCGTTTGGGATCGATAAGGATAAGCTTGACCTCTTCTGGACTGGCTTTGTACAGGATACTGGTGATGATCGTATTGAGCGCCACGCTCTTGCCTGAACCCGTGGCGCCTGCGATGAGCAGATGGGGCATAATGGAGAGGTCGGTGATATACGGTTCGCCATGCACGGATTTTCCCAGTGCAATGGCCAGTTTCGTCTTTGACCTCATAAAATTCTCTGTTTCGATTAGATCCCGCACTTTAATGACCTCTCTCTTATTGTTCGGGACTTCGATACCCAAGGAAGACTTGCCGGGCGTTCTTTGAATTCGTACCGCTTCGGCTTTGAGGGCCAGAGAGAGATCTTCTGCATAACTGGCCACTTGGCTGACCTTGACTCCAGGTTGAGGGTAAAATTCATAGGTGGTGATGACAGGGCCGGGGTGGTATTCTTTCACATCCCCTTCGATCCGGAATTCCCGCAGCTTTTGTTCGATGGCCTGTTTTTTTTCATAAAGCTCGTTTTTGTCTATCTGTTCGGATTCTTTCCCGCGATCGAGAAGGTTAAACGGTGGATAGTTGTAAGCCCCCTTTTTTTCCATATCTGGAAAAAGAGGCCGTTCGATCGGAGGTGCAGGGGGAGGGAGTTGGACATCGGCTGCTTTTCTGGAGAGCTTTATCTTCTTTTTCTCCTTGGTTTTTTTGTCCCCCTCTTTTTGCTTTTCAAGTATGGGGGGAGCATACTTTTCGATGACTTTTCTTTTCATTTTTTCCTTTCGCTTGGCTTTCTGGTAGCGAGTGATCCGGATACGGACCTCTTTGAATATGAACTGGATCATTCTTGAGAGGACCTGGGCAATTTTGTTTATAGAAAGGTGGGCAGAAAAAATGAAAAACAAGATAAGGAGACCGATCAAGATGAGGATCGTTCCCAAGTGGTTGAAATATTGGACAAAAAAAGATGATAAAACATTCCCGATAAAGCCGCCGGATGCCATCCTGGCGCCTCTCCAACTGACATCATGGAAAAGTGTGAACAGAAGAGCGCTGAGGACAAGCACGAGAAAAAGAATCCCGACCGTTCTCGAGAGGAGGCGCTTGTCCTCTCTGGGAATAATAATTTGCAGTCCAAGGTAAAAAATTGCCAGAGGGATGAGAAAAGAAGTAAAGCCAAGGACCTGCAAAAGGACTTCTGCTGTGGATGCGCCTGCCTTGCCCCCATAATTGTCGACTTTGATATCCGAAGTAGAGGTGCTCGCCCAAGATGGATCTTGGGCATTGTAACTGATCAAACTGATCAACAGGAAGAGCGAAACCAAGATCAAAAAAATCCCGCTCAATTCAGGGGACCTGACACGCTTTTTGGATATTGATTTCCGCAAAGCTTTGGTGTTTTTTCTTTTTTTTCTGTTCGGCATCCCCAAGATTATAACATATTTTGAACGTTCATTTTAAAATTGTCAGAGGAATGATTCAGGAGAAAAAATCAGCTAAAGTATTTTTTGATCTTGAAAAAGGCGTGCATAAAGAGCCACGAATTGAAGGAGCGACACCTGTTCCGGGCGCCATTTATCGTCGATCCCGCATTCGAGATAAGTCTCTTTTATCATGGATGGGGAGATATCGAGGGCCTTCAGGTTATTCGAAAGCTTTTTTCTGCGGCTTCGGAAGGCATCTTTGAGAAAACGTGCAAATCCCTCCTGATGAGGCACTGTGGAAATCGGCTGGGAGCGTTTTCTGAGCGAGATAAGTGCCGAATCGACCTGGGGAGGTGGGGAAAAAAACGAGGCCGGGACACGGAAATGGAGATGAACATCAAAATCGTTTTGGAAAAGGATGGAAAGAGGGGCGTATTTTTTCGTCCCGGGAGTTGCACACACCCTCTGGGCGACTTCCTTTTGAAGAAGAAAAACGCAGGAGAAAACAAAATCCTTTTCTTCCAAGACTTTGAACAGAAGGGGTGAGGATATGGAATACGGGAGGTTCCCGACGATTTTCCCTTGCTTGCCCTGCAAAAGATCCTGAAATTTGACCCTGAGGGCATCTTTTTCGAGCACTGTGAGATTGGCATAATCTTGTTTTTTGAGGTGGGGAATTAGGGTGCGGTCCTTTTCCAGTGCGATAATTTTAGCCCCTGATCTTGCCAGTCGATACGTCAAGGCTCCTTTCCCTGCTCCGATCTCGACGATGAGATCTTCAGCCTTTGGTGCGATGACCTCGACGATCCTATGGAGGGTCATCTTGTTCGTCAAAAAGTGCTGACCGAGGGCTTTTCTTCTAGTTTTTTTCATGTTTATGAGAAGGAAATACTCGAGAGACAGCTAAACTATACCAAAATCCTCTGAAGAGAGGAAGGCAAATTTCACCCCTAAAGGTGATTGCTTCATGACTTCCAGTTTGGTATAAAAGAAACGGGTGATAAATATGAAAAGAGTGGGACTCTGTTGTAATTTACCATTGAAAAAATTATTATAATCTTTAAAGAAGGATGAGGACCATGATTCATAAAGATGAAAAAAGAGCCACAACACCAGTTAAGAAATTTTTTATTCTTTCATTCCTTTTTTCATTTCTTGTTTTCTTTCCGCTTTACGGAAAGGTGAATTTATCAAAAAGCTCCGCAGATTCGAAGTGGCCGGCTATTGCTGTCAATTCTGCAGGTGAGATCATGGTCGTTTGGACCGAATGGACCACGGGACAGATATTTTACAGCATAAACAGGAATGGTTCTTGGACATCCCCCAAGAATTCCAATTTGGACGTCCAGCAGGCTTGGAGCAACCAGATGGTCGCCGATTCTTATGGAACCTTTCACATAACCACGGCAGATGGCGCAGGAAGCCACACCCGAGATATTGCCTACTCCTTCTTCACTGGCAGTCATTGGTCCCAAGTGGAGAAAGTCTATCTGAGCCCCTATAATTCTGCATGGAACAAGATGGCTGTGGATAAAAATAATGATATTCATGTGATCTGGTATCACAGTAACGTTCCCAAAGACGCACCCTATTCTTCTGACGTCGTTACAAACTGGAAGCGGAGGATGGGAACATGGCCGAATAATTATCAAAACATATCCCGAAATAGAAGCACGGAATCCATTCATCCTGCTATCGCTGTACTGAACGGCAGGGTGTATGCATCGTGGATGGAGGACGCAAGTCCCCGCAGGCTTTACTTTAGTGAAAAGGTCGGTGGAAGTTGGAGTCCCCCGAGAGAGATACTGGCTCCAGGCTATTACCCAGATATGACTGCTGACGATTCTGGAAATGTTCATATCGTCTATAGCTTAAAAGACGGGAATTTTTATTACGTCTCTCGGATTGGGGGGACATGGCGTTCCAAAGAAATCATATCTAACGGAATATCTCCGCTTCAATTCGGCGATATTGCGCACAAGAATAATGTGATAGTCGCTTCATGGATCCAAGGATCGGATAGCAATTGGTCGGTTTATGCCACCGCAAAGGTTATCGGCGATAAATGGACCATCCCGGTCAAGGTCGCCGATGCGCCAGGAGGGGGAGATGGAAACAAACATGTCCAGGTAGCCCTGGACGACAGGAACTGTGCCCATTTTATCTGGGAAGGGATCGGCCAAGGAGGAAGGAACGATATATTTTACGAGAAAATCTGTGTGGATACACCTAAAGATGCCACTTTTATCGAAGTAGACAACTCCTACCTGAGTTTTCACACGGACAATCCATCTTCAAATCCTGCGGCCAGATCATTCAAAATCAGGGCTTCTGGCGCGGGATCGATCAATTACACCCTTACCAAGAATAAAAACTGGATAAGCCTCTCCAAAACACAAGGCTCCTCTTCAGGGGAGTGGGACACCATTGCCGTCAATGTGGATGCTTCGGGAATGGCAGATGGCACCTATGACGGGAGAATCACCATCACCGATCCCAGCGCCTACAACAACCCGGTTGACGTGGGAGTTACCCTGACAGTCGGAGAAACCGACGGCGGAGGGGGCGGCGGCGGAGGGGACGGAGGTGGAGGAGACTCCTCTTTTCTCGAGACCGACAAAGCCTCCCTCGAGTTCTCGATGGAGGAAGGGATTAATCCTGCCTCCAAATCCTTCAATCTGCGTGCCACTGGCGGCAAAAATCTGAATTATTCGGTTAGCACCAATATGCACTGGCTGGATGCCTATCCCGAGGAGGGAACGGTCTCCTCTGGTTGGGCTCCGGTAGCGGTGTCCATCGAGGCGGATAACTTGCAGCCAGGAAACTTCAAAGGGCGCGTCGACATTGCGGCACCTGGGGCTGTAGGAAAAGCGAGTGTTTTCATCAATTTAACGGTTAGGAAAAAAAGCATCCCCTCCATTCAGCTCAGCAAGACAAGATTTTATTTTTGGGGATATGCCCATGGGGATAATCCTCCGTCCAGTTTGCTGAAGATCAGGAACTCGGGGTCGAAAACCATGAATTACGCTCTCACATCCAACAAAGACTGGGTGAAATTCAGCCTATCCAAAGGTGCTTCGACAGGTGAATGGGATGATATTGTCGTCTTCGCCGACAGCACAGCGCTGCCAGCTGGTGGGCACAAGGCAACAATAACGGTATCCGCTTCCGGTGCGGACAACAGCCCCCAGAATCTTCCTGTTGATTTCGAAGTGGAAATGCCCCCTCAACCCTTTCCCCCGGTCGGGATTACCGTAAAGAGATTGAATCATGAAGGCCTGATCATTCAGGAATACAAGAGCAAAGTAGAGTGGAGTGCGAACTTCAGAAATAACGGGCTATTCGATATCGTGAAATACCGGATATTCCGGAAACATCAGTACCAACACAATGCCCCGTGGATTTACATCGCAGAAGTGCCCGGCAATGTCTTTATCTTTTACGAAGGAGGCTTTGCCAGCAAAGAAGAAAGGAACCAGTACACCTACACAGTCGCATCCGTAGACAGTGGCGGAAAAGAAAGCGCAAGGGCAGAATATCTCGGGACCATAGAAAACTTGCCTGAGACTTCACCGGAACAAAAAAATGATAAGGCGAAGTCCATAAAAAAGAAGATCAAAAACCCATAAAACAGCATTCTTTGTTTTATTGATTTTTCAGATTTCTTACTTCCTTTGATAGGAAGTCCTTTTGACATCCCCCCCTATCTGTGCTAATTTACATAGCCGTATCAGCCGGATGAGAAGAGCCCTGAGACTCTCCTGGTTGAAAGGTTGAATTTATGGAAAGGAATAACGAAAAAGAGGAGTGATTTTCCATGGAGGCCCTGTCGTACATCGTTTTGGTCTTATTGTCCCTTGTCGGTTATTCGGGGGGTGCTGTGGGCAAGGCAGGGAAGAACATGGATTTGAAGCCCATTATTGCGGATTTGGCATTGGTTGCGCTTATCTGGGCAGGGGCTATCTATTCCCGGTTGGCGTTCGATCTCAACAAGTGGCTGTTGATCCTTGTGTGGATTGTGATCGGCTTGGTTGTAGGGATGGTTGCCGTTTCCTTTCGGAAATTACCGGTGAAGGATGAATCTGCCAAAGAAGCGAAACCGGAATTCTCTTCGAGTGTTTTGAAAAGATTATGGCAGCGCTGGACGGGTTTTTCCAAAAGGATGGGCAGCTTTCAGAGCCGGATCATGCTTTCCCTCTTCTTTTTTGTCGTCGTTTCCCCCGCGGCAGTGCTCATCAAAGCGCTGGGGGATCCTTTGCAGATCAAGAAGAAAAAGAACGTTGAGACCTATTGGTCGACAAGGACTCAAAGTCCCTCTGGATTGGAGGACTTCCGGAGGCAGTTCTGATGTACATCTTGGGAATATCTTGTTATTATCACGATGCCGCCGCTGTGCTGCTTAAAGAGGGAAAGCTGGTGGCAGCAGCGGAAGAAGAACGGTTCACCCGCATCAAACACGATTATGAGTTTCCCGAGAACGCCATCCGGTTCTGCCTGGAGCAAGAAAAAATTCAAAGCCAAGATTTGGATCATGTGGTATTTTACGAAAAACCGTTCCATAAATTCGAACGGATCCTGATGACCACTTTCCAGGGTTTTCCTCGGTCGTGGAGAGTGTTCCGGGAGGCGATGATCACGTGGTTGGGGGACAAGCTCTGGGTAAAAAGTTTGTTGAAAGAGAAGCTGGGGATCGATGATAATAAGATCCTTTTTGGGGAACACCATCTCTCCCATGCGGCCAGCTGTTTTTATCCTTCACCCTTCGAGGAAGCTGCCATCCTGACTGTGGATGGTGTGGGCGAGTGGTCCACGGCTTCGATGGGCGTGGGCCACGGCAATGAGATCCTCGTGAAAAAAGAGATAAAGTTCCCTCATTCTCTGGGACTCCTTTACAGTGCTTTCACAGCCTTTTTGGGTTTCAAGGTGAACAACGGAGAATACAAGGTGATGGGGATGGCCCCATACGGGAAGCCCCGTTACAAGGACAGGATATATGAAAACGTGATCGATGTGGCCGAGGACGGTTCCTTCCGGGTGAACATGGACTACTTTTCCTACCACTATTCGGACGAAAGGACGTACAACGCAAAATTCGAGAAACTTTTCGGTGAGCCGAGACCGCGGGAAATGAACTTTTTCACATCCCAGACCCGTTATCCCACCTATTTCGGCGATAAGCCCTCTGACTTCGAAACACAATGCAAGATCAACGAGCACTATGCCGACATTGCGGCCAGCATCCAGAAGGTGACAGAAGAGATTTTGTTGAAGCTGGTCACCAGCCTTCATAGGGAGACGGGGTTGACGGACCTTTGCATGGCTGGGGGTGTGGGGCTGAACTCTGTGGCCAACGGCCGCATCTTGAGGGAAACCCCTATTGAAAGGCTATTCATCCAGCCGGCGGCCGGAGACAGCGGAGGGGCGCTGGGAGCCGCGTTTCATGCCTATCACGGTCTGTTGGGCAAACCTCGAGAGTTTACTCTGGAGCATGCCTATTGGGGAAAGGCCTACTCCGATGACCAGATCAAGACATTTTTGGACGAAAACAACATAACCTACCAATACATCGCCGATAACGAGAAACTTATCGACAGAGTTGTCGATGACATTGTGGACGGTAGAGTTGTAGGATGGTACCAGGGTCGGTTCGAGTGGGGTCCTCGGGCTCTGGGAAACAGGAGCATTCTGGCGGATCCCCGATCCGAAGAGATGAAGGATTTGGTGAACATCAAGATCAAGTTCCGCGAGCCCTTCCGGCCTTTTGCTCCTGTGATCCTGGAGGAGCATGTGGAGGATTATTTTGTTGCCGAAAATGCGGTTTCTCAATATCCGGCGCGGTACATGCTTCTGGTCTTGCCGCTCAAATCCGATAAGGCCGATTCTGTCAAAGCGGTGAACCATATGGGCACAGGCCGGCTCCAGACTGTGCGGGAAGAATGGAATCCCCGGTATTACAGGATCGTGAAAAGGTTCGGAGAGGCCACCGGCGTGCCGGTGCTCTTGAATACATCCTTCAACCTGCGTGGAGAACCGATCGTCAACACCCCGCAGAACGCCTACAATACGTTCTCCCGCAGCGGGATCGATGTTTTGGTGCTGGAGAATTATATGATCCGCAAGTCGGGAGAGTGAAACAAGGAGATAGCCCCATGGGAGCAGGAAAACGGTTGATTTCAAAGCTGGGGATATTCGGGGAGCTTCTGGTGTTTTTATGGAGGAGGAAGCTGTGGTGGATGATCCCGATGATCGTGGTACTGATTCTCTTTGGCCTCCTTCTCATCTTTACGCAAAGCTCTGCCGTGGCTCCTTTTATTTACACATTGTTTTGATTTTCTTCTGATCATTAGGGGTGCATTTTAGGATGCGAGCAGGAATAAAAAAATGGGGGGGAAGAATTCTTCTTTTTTTTCTCGGCCTTATCTTAGCTTTTTCGGTTTTGGAAATCCTTTCGCGGATTTTCTGGGCACGATTGAGTGAACTGGAGAACGTTTCCTCCATTTCTTTTGTTACACGCGATGATTACGAAAAACGCGAGCCCCCCAAATTTTTCTGGCTGGGACAGATAGGAAATATTCGCGAATTTTCTATCGAAATATCTCGAAACAGTTTGGGATTTCATGACACCGAACACACCTGGAAAAAACCTAAAGGAACTTTCCGGATCGTCATCCTGGGAGATTCTTTTACCGAAGCGATCCAAGTTGCGCTGGAAAATACGTTTCCAAAGATCATCGAGGAGGAATTGAACAAAAGAATGGGCTTTCCGGTGGAGGTCATCTCTTTGGGAAGATCTGGAGCCGGAACGAAAAAAAGTCTCGATATATTGATGGAGACGGGCCTTCGGTTTCAGCCGGACCTGGTCCTGATGCAGTTTCTGAGCAACGATTTGATCGATAACAGCCCTAAGTTGAACAGGGAGAAAAAAGATCAGGAGGAGCGCAGGAAAAAATATATCCCATCGCTCGGGGAAGCGTATCGCCGTTTTCTGTGGATTAAATCCTCGCGATTCAACCAGCTTGTTGCCTTGAAAATGGCCCGCATTTACCAGGGCCTTGAAGTGGCCAAGTTTTCCGGCCAGGACAAATATGGGTTCACTCACCTCAGCATGCTCATCTTTGCTGAGGAGTATTCCGATCTATGGGATAAACCCTGGCGAACAACGCAAAGGTTCATCTTGCAGACTGCTGAACTTTCCAAGGATAACAATGCGGAATTTGTCTTGATATCTTTTCCTGGGATGTGGAGACTGGGAAGTCTTAAAGAAATGAATCGACGAATAAAAACCGTTAGCCGGGAAGCCCTGAATTACCACTGGGATTTTAACAAGACAGATAGGATTCTTCGCGATTTTTGTGATAAAAAAAGAATCCTTTTTTTATCCCTTCTCCCTGAATTCCGGGAATCTTACAGAAAGTCTCACCAGCGGCTTCATTTTGCGTATGATATGCACTTGAATGAATGGGGACATCGGGTGGCTGCATCTGCCATCCTGAAATATCTATTCGAAAAAAAACTGATTCCTGACCGGGTCAATTGAAAATCTACACATGGAGGGTGTTTGTTGGCTTGGGCTGTTCCTGAGTTTTCAACCGGGGACTGGATTTTAGATGATTTGATTCATGGAATTGACAAGGGAATCTTAATTAGATAATATATGCCATTAAATTTTTAAGGAGGAAGATAAAATGAAATTCATAAGATATTTCCGGATCTACCTCATATTGGCTTTGATCATACCTCTTGCTGCTTTCGGGACCGAGAACATTTCTAAAACTGCCGGCCAATCAGGTTATCCTTCGATTGCCGTCAATCAGGAAGGAGTGATTTTGGCTGTGTGGCCCGAGGGAGGGAGTGAGGCTGGAATACTCTGGTACAACGTCTTTAAAAACGGACAATGGATTGGATCAAGGAATGCGAGGATCACCACCTCACAAGCCTGGAGCCCTCAGCTTGACGTAGATTCCGAGGGAAAATTCCATGTTGCATATGCCGATGGGAAGTCGCGGTTGAACCGCGAAGTCTACCATGCTGTTTATGATGCGGATACAAACGCGTGGGCGAGTCCTCAGATGATCTGGCTCAGCGAAGAAAATTCTGCCTGGCAGAAAATCGATATTGAGGACAACACAGTTTATATCGTTTGGCACCATGAAAATTCCGATCCCTATCAAGGTCATGACGTCGTTATGCAATCAAAGGTGGTCGGTGAGGAGTTTTGGCCCTCGGCCTACGAAAGATTGGTCTGGACAGCCAATGACAACAGCACTCATCCTGCTTTCAAAGTGTTCAATGATAAAGTCCATGTGGTTTACATGGAAGGTGTCGGGGATTCTCCGCCCTGGAGGCTTTTTTACAAGGAGGCGATGCGCGGTTCCCAATGGCGGGATGTTCCTAAATTCGAAATTGCCGGGGTAGGCTACAGACCAGAACTGGCAGTGGACGATAATGGAGATGTCCATCTCGTTTATGCGACAAAAACCGGGAATTTTATGTACAGGAGCAAAATAAATGGCACTTGGAGAGGCAATGAGTCGATATCCAACAAATTTTCAAAGCAACAATTCGGCGACTTAAGGTACAATAACAATGTTTTGGTGGCCTGTTGGGTCCAGAGCGATGGGGGTGGGGAATCGGCCTATTATACCAAAAAAGTCATTGGAGGCCAGTGGGAGACGCCCGTTCAACTCGAACAGGGAACAGATGCCCTGTATCCCAGGGTTTGGATAGATGATATCGGGTACGCCCATTTTGTCTGGAGAGATCATGGAAACATCTTCTATAAAAAAATTGCCGTTCCCCCAAGCGATCCATTCCTCCAGCTGGAACCGCAAAGCTTATCTTTTTCAGTGGAGGGGCAGAATCCCGATCCTCAAAACTTTGCCGTGAAAAACATCGGGCAGAAAACTCTGGATTTTACTGTCAACGCTGACCAAGACTGGCTTACTGTCACGCCGACAAGCGGAAAACTGGCTCAAGATGCGGAACAAGAAATACAGGTTACGATCGATGCTTTCGATTTGGATGAGGGGAGCTACACCGGCACTATCGAAGTGACAAGCAAACAGGCCATCAACAGCCCGCAGACGATGACAGTCCATTTGGAAGTCTTGGCCCCTCCGATTTATCCTCCTGTCAATTTTTCCGGACAGGTCCTGGAAAACAAAGCCCTGTTCTACAGGGAATACATCCATAAACTGACCTGGGAATCCAATCCCCAGAACAGGAATATAGAAAGTTACAGGATATATGAAGTTGATGGTGTGAATAATATCCTTCTGGAGGAACTGCCGGCAACAACTTTTGAATACACACGCCGCCATACCTTAAATGGGAAAACCTATAATTATGAACTCTGGGCTGTCGACAACAAAGGCCGGACCGGCAACGATCCTGCAAAAGTGACAATAACGGGATCTACTGTCACTCAGAATAGCGAGCAGAACGATAAAGGGACTTCCATAAAAGTATATACTATCAAATAAACCTGGTCTCCATTTCAGCCTGATCTGGATTTTTTTATCGCCTGGACCTAGGCTTTAGACTAGTCTACTAGATGAAAAAATAGCTTTCCTTGGTTGTGTTACCTGAAAGAAGGGGGAAAAGAGGGATTTTTAAAGATTGAACCGGAAAACCAGCCCTGCCCCGTATTCGACGCCCCCGAGGTTGACCTCGAGTCCGTCAACATCTGTCTTGGACATGAGGTATTTGATGTGAACCTTAAGTGACAAATTAGGGAGGGCATCGAAATATGTCCCACCTTGCAAATGAAATCCCAGATCCGAACCGCCCACAGAACCGATCAAATAATCTTCAGGCAAGATTTCTTTGAAGACAATATAGTCGATTCCGGCTCCCACAAATGGAGTGAACTTCGAAAGCGGTAGCAAATAGCGAAAGGCAACAGAAAGGTTGGTAATTCTAAGCGTGAGATCTTCCTGTGTGATCGTAGTTTTTCCGGTTTTTTCGAAATAGGTGAAGCCTGTCCAAATGTCAAAACTTTCAACCTTCACGGGGAGGATTAGAGAATATTCTCCCTTGAAAAACACTGCGCCCTCTCCATAAGTCTCCTTAAAGGCATCATCCTGGAGGGTCAAATAGCCCGCGGTGAAACCCAGGGCCATCGTTTTTTTCGAGACGCTTTCTTCTGTTGAGCGGGCATACCTAGTTTCTGTTAGAACAGGTTTTTTGGCCTCAGGCTTTGTCTTGGTTTTTTCTTCGATGAGGGGCTTCACGGTTTTTTTGACGACTTGTTCAGGTTCCTTCTGAGCCACAACTCTCTCTTCTTCCCAGAAAGTGATTGTCAGCCCCGATCCCGCTTCCTCGATCTTGTATTGGGGAGTTTCGTCTGTGAAGTTGAACACGACCCTGGCTACACCCGGCCTGTTCAGAGCGCTTCGGATGCTCACGATTCCCATATCGTTGATAGCTATCATCGGCATGGAGGAGACAGTTCTGATGCCCATGAAGTCTAACACAAGTCGATTAGGGTTCATCAGCGAAAAACTGTCATAGGGTATGCTGACAGGATATTCGATCCTGACTTCGATTTGATTGTTTTTTTTCGCGAAACTGATGTCTTTCAATTCCGTTGCTTGTGTCGCTTGGACAGCGATAAGATTGCCGGCGATGAGAAATAATGACAACATGATAATAGATGCTTTCACGGTCTGCATTTTTTCCTCCTCGATTATCATTTTTTTCTTAACATGAAGGGGAAATAGGTATTCCCTTATAAAGGAATTTTAGATTTTTGTCAAATAGAAAACCAAAAATGTCAAGACAACACATAAACTTTCGGCTTTCGGCAACGCAAAAAGAAATTTGGGTCGCACTTTGATTTTAGATATAATGATAGAATCAACCGAGAGATTTCCATGAAAGAATTGTATAATCTTACTTTTTCTGAAGAGTTTATAGAAAGATGGAAATTTGTTTTGAGAGAGTTGTACAACTACAGATTTTATGAGGAATTTGCTGTTGTCCCTTCGTTATGGGGGAAAAAAACCTATTCCTATCTCCCCTTGCTGAATTACACGGACAGAACGAGTCATCACGTCAGCGATATGCTGGAAAAGCTAAAAAAAAAAGATTATCAAATGCGGGTATTGAATCCAGATTTTAAACAATTTCAGGATTTCGATACTGTGACGATGAGGATCAATTTGCAAAAAAAAAATATCGAGGAATTGTTCCAGACGGTTGTTTCAAAAAGGAACAGAAGATACATCCGGCAAAACAACGCGGAAAAAACAGACGTTAAAAAGGGCAATTCTGGCGAACTCATCCAAGCTTTTTACGATATCTTCGCCGATGTTATGCACAAACATGGCACACCTGTGTTTAGCCCAAGACTTTTTGAATTGCTCTCGAAAAATCTTGAGTCAACCTTTTATGTCCTGTATGATAACACTATCCCCCAGGCTGCTGCTGTCATCCTCGATGATCGTGAGATATCCTGGATCCCATGGTCAGGGACACGGAGCCAATACTTGGATAATCGCCCGGGTTTACTCGTGTATTGGGAGACCATAAAGGATGCCTTTCTTAAGCGCAAGCTGATCTATGACTTTGGGCGTTCCAGTTATGGAGGGGGGACTTTTATTTTTAAAACTAGATGGGGGGCAGTCCCGGTTAAAATAGATATCATTCAGCCCAGGCCCCAAAATGTGTACAAAAAATACAGTGATGTGTCCCATGCCTGGAAAAAAATCCCTTCTGGTTTAGCTCGATGGCTGGGTCCAATAGTTTGTAAATATTTATCTGACTTGTAGAATGGGCAAGATTAATGCTTTGAGGTTAAACATGGAAAAAGAAGAATTTGTTCTCGCTCAAGATAAAAAGATTGAAGAAGTAACCGGAAAATTTTCAAAAATTGTCAAAAGGGCTGTTGAACTATATGGATTCTGGGGTAGCGTTTCTCGGTACATCTTGATGAGAGATGAGTTCCGGAAATTCGTCAAGGGTGGGGGGACAGTCGAAGAAAGAAATCTTCGGAAAGATTTATTGAAGAGGTTCACCAGAATCCAGAAGAACATCACCTGCGGTCATTCTCCTTTCCAATTTGTTCTGATGGCCGAATACATTTTGGGTCTCGATGTTTCTGGCCCTATAATCGAATGTGGTTGTTATAAAGGAGGGAGCACGGCAAAATTATCTCTGTTGGCAAAACATACCCAGCGGAAACTTTATGTGTTTGATTCTTTCCAGGGCTTACCCGAGCCTAAAGACGAAAAGGAGGCCTATGTCGAGCAGGACCGGAAAGGAGGACAAAAATACAGATTTCAAGCAGGCCAGTATGTGGGGACATTGGATGAGGTGAAAAACAACGTCTCTCGGTATGGATGTCTGGAGGTATGTGAGTTTATTCCGGGTTTTTTTGCAGATTCTCTGGATGGTTTTGATGCCAGGCCCTCGTTTGTTTTTATTGATGTGGATTTAGTGAGTTCTGCCCTGGATTGTATAAAAGTGCTCTGGCCTCTCCTTAAGCCAGGAGGCTTTTTTTTCACGCACGAAGCCATGTATCCTGGTTACATTATGGGCATTCTAGATAGGATCTGGTGGAGAGAAAATCTTGACCAATGCCCGCCTGTCATTTTTGGGGCGGGCAGCGGATTATCGCCCATTGCCGATACCATCGCGTATATGAGAAAATAATTGCGAATTCTTATCCTGACTTCTGCTAGCTTATTCAACGATTATGTCGTTTCAAATTTGATCAAAAAATTCGACAGCCTTTCGATCATTCAGGAAAATCAAAGTTATGCCCAAATTTTAAAAAGAACATTCAGACGAAAGAAACACAGCCTGGCATCTAAAATCAATAGATTGTTGTTTTTTGTTTACTTTTTTTTCTTTCTCAAGAAGAAGTCAGAGAATCTTTTTATTGAGAGACTCCATTTTTCCGATAAGCTCATTCCAGATCAAAAGGTTAGAAACATAAACGATGAGCAGGCCCTCCAGAAAGCCAGGGAATTCAATCCTGATTTGGTCTTGGTTTTCGGAACTTCCTTGCTGAGGAAGAGATGGTTTGAATTGAATGTTCCCATCGTGAACAGCCATTTGGGAATCATCCCAAGATACAGAGGCTGGATGAGCTGGTTTTGGGCAATTCTTGATGAAAATTTTGATTCTGTCGGGATCAGTGTCCATTATGTGAGCAAAATCGCTGATGGAGGGGATTTGATCCTCCAGGACTATGTCGATATTTTTAAACTGGAGAGAATCGATTTGCCCCATCTTTTGCTCTCTCTTACTTTGCTAGTGGACAAGAACATAGGGAAGGCCATTGAGAAAATTGAAAGATCAGATAGATTTGACCTTGATTTCGACAGATACGGGTTTGAAAAGAGATATCCGCATCATTTTGAACCTGGAATCACGGATTATGTCAAATTCATATCTTTGACCAGACAGCTCAAAAAAAAAACGTGAAGGGGCGAGTCTTGCGCTCACTCTGGAATTCGCGTAATATACATTCAAAAATGACGGATCCTCGGGAACAGAAACAAAGCAGCGTCCAAAAGGCCCTTCTGGACGAGAAAAAATCCGCTCGCGAAAAGTACTTGGATCTCTTTATAGGCAAGAAGAATCTCTGGCAGGTCGTCAAATATGAGAGCATTGTTTTTTTCTTTTCCTGGATTCCTGGGGCGTTGGGACTTTTTCTGCGCAAAATTTTCTATCCGTTAATATTGGGAAAAGTCGGAAAGAGGGTTGTTTTTGGCCACCATATCACGCTCCGCCATCCCCATAAAATATTCATTGACGACAATTCCCTCATCGATGATTATGTGGTGTTGGATGCAAAAGGGGAGGAGGATCAAGGAATCATCATAGGAAAAAACGTCATCATCGGTCGGTACACCATTCTTAGTTGTAAGGGCGGTTCCATCGAGCTGGGAGATTATACCAACATCTCTGCAGGGTGCTCCCTCCTGTCAGAACAAAAGATCACGGTGGGGAAATATTGTTTTTTAGCCGGCCACTGTTATCTCGTAGCAGGAGGAAACCACAGCTTCGAGAGAACGGATATTCCCATTATGTTCCAGCCTTCCGTGGCAAAAGGAGGAATAACCATCGAGGAAGACGCCTGGCTTGGAGCCTCAGTGATCGTTTTGGATGGGGTTTCATTGGGAAAAGGCTGTGTTGTTGGTGCGGGAGCGGTTGTGACTCGATCGTTTACTGCCTATTCGGTCCTAGTCGGTGTTCCTGCAAAAAAAATTAAAAACAGGAAGCTTTAGGAAGGATTTTCTTTTTCCCTGGATAAATTTTCTTCCAGTATTGTCAATGAAGTGGCGAGCGAGTTGATTTTTTTCTTCATGTCCGAGATAACAAGCGAGAAATGGAACAGCAGCATGAAGGCACAACCGAACAAAATGAGAAAAAGGGAAGCGGGTTGGTACTGGATTCCCAGCAATGAGGAAATCTTGTCTATCAGCCCCCTGAATATCGAGAGAATCAGAAAGACCATAAAGATGACAATCCACAATATGGCATATTCTTCCCTAATTTTTTTCCTTCTTATCAGTGACACGATAAGAGCTAAAAGAAAAAAAGAAAACAGGATGCTGAAGATTTGAACAAGGTTTATGGGATAAGGATTCATTTTTTCCCTCCGTATAAAAAATTCACAAAAATTGTGAGCAGGACCTTGATCAGATAATAATAACTGTGCAAAAGACTTATAGATGTGATTCCCCCCGTCCTTTGCCTCATTTTTACTGCAACTTCCCTGATTTTGAGTCCCTTTCTGCTGAGAAGATAAACTTCAATAGGTTCCGGATAGTCAAACGGATAATCTTTTATCAACAAACCGATCGCCTTGCGGCTGTATGCCCTGAATCCAGATGTGTTATCCGTGATTTTCTCCTTGAGAAGGAAGGCAGTCAGAATGTCTAGGAGTTTTATTCCCCCCCGTCTAGCCATCGAGGAAAGATAGCCCTCCCGCGTGATGAAACGCGAACCGATGACCAGGTCAGCTTCGTTTTTCTGCAGGGGCTCAAGCAACATTCTCGCCTGAGAAGGAGGGTGCTGCCCATCTCCATCGATTCTTACCAAGTATTCATAGCTGTACTTGTAGAAGAAATTGAAACCTGTCCAGATGGCGCCTCCGATTCCCATGTTGTAAGGATGATTCAGGGCAATTATGCCTTTTTGGGAGGACAGGATAGCTTTGGTATTATCGGTAGATCCATCGTTGACGATGAGAATATCGGCTTCAGGGAGATATCTTTGCGTCTCTTCGATGACGGTCAGGATGGTCTTTTCTTCATTATAGGCCGGAATCAGAGCAAGAATTTTCATTCGTCGTGCAATGGCAATAGCAAACCAAGGAATAAGCTCAAAGCTAAAATACTGAACTGAGAGAGCAAAGTCAAACGCCAGAGGTTTTTTGGATTCTTATCCAATCAACCCAAAATGAGATTATACCGTCAGTATATACGCGGAAATCTAATTTTAAAGGCTTTTTCAGGAATAAGGGAAGAGAAATTTCTAGATATTTGTTGTCGTCGGGAAAATTTTCTGAGAAGAGGTTCTTTGCCGCGAGGAGTCTTTTTGTATCTGGAGAAACAATGTCTATCCTGGCAATCCGAAAAGGGGGTTTTATTGGATTGTTCTCTTTTTTTATGCTGAAGATGACTCGATAATGACCTTGAGGAATTTTTTCTGTTGGTGCAACAAGAACGGCGAAACCTGATTTTCCCTTTTTCGAAAGAACAGCAAATTTTCCCGAGGATCCGGGATCGTATCTGGGCATGCCCTGGCGCTGCGTATGGATTTCTGCCTCAAATCGATTTTTTTGCCCTGGAGGTTCTGGAGATGGCTTTAACTCATAAAGAAATACCTCTCCTCTCCAGATAATGTATTTGACAAGCAGTCTTGCCCTTTGCATGGCTTCAGGGAAATTTCTCTTGTAGTCGTTGATTTCGCCAAAAAAGCTCGTCGCAAACACATGGGTGATATTGTATTTTTCAAGGAAATCCTTTTCGTCGTTGAAAGCACCCGGGAAGTACTCATGGGCCCTGTGTCCGTTCTCTAAACAAGCAACGGGTGCCCAGAGGCCGGCTATGACAGCATGATCGAAAGCTCTGCCTAAATCAAGGGAGATGTGTTTGAGCTTGTATTCTGGATGAAGAGCCCAGGAGAGATATTGCCGTCCGTTGAAAAACAGGACTCCAAAGAGAATCATGACAACCGATGCTTTCCTAAAGATTGAAGAGAGAGAAATTGTGAAATTTTCGGGCCATCGTTTAATCAGGAACGTGAGCAAAAATGCCAAAAAAAGTGAGACAAAAACCAGAAAACAAGTGGCGATCCAAATGTTTGAGAAAGAGGTTGGTAATCTATCGAGTATGGGTTTAATAATCCTGCTCACCGGGAAAAGAAGACAAAAGAAAAAAATCAAACCAGAGAATAAGTTGGGTGTTTTGGGTTTGGCAATGCGATGTGTTCGAAAAAAATCATTAATTAGCCATGCAGAGAGGAAAACCATCGGTATGATTTGGGGGATAAAATGCCGAGTTACCCTTTGTTGAATGATGGAAAAATAGACAAGACTTGTCATAAACCAGAAGAGCATTATCCATTCCAGCAACTTCAGTCTTTTTGGTTCTTGAGTAGCTCTGAAGAGAAGCAGGAGAAGAGAGAGGCCGGAGAGCAAAGAGATGATAGGGGCTTTCTCAAACAATATTGAAGGTCGAATCCAAAAATAATAGAGCATTTTTGGTAAGCTTTTGGGAGGGATTAGGAAGGAAACATTGAGTTCGGATATGGATCTGAGGTCTTCTCCGTGGGGAATGTAGATGAAGATTATCCAAAGGAAAAGGCAGACCGAAAATCCTGATAGATAATAACTGAATGGGATAAGAGCTTTTTTGAACCCGAATTTAAAAGCCAGGTAAACAAAAACTCCCAGGAAAAAAGCCCCGATAATGTAAATGCACACCCCTTTGGTCATAAAGGCCAAGAATGTGGAGATACCCGCCAAAAAGTACCACTTTTTGTGTTTGGATCCTTTCAGAGCGAAAAATAGTGCCAACACCAGAAAGAAAATCATGGGCATGACTCTGTTAGCGATCCGGCTGTACATAAGAAAAAGATAATTCATCCCAAGAAGGGTGAATGCGATTGTGACAAAGGAAAGAGAGCTGTTTAGGGTTTCACGCATTATGAAAAATATAAAAATTAAGGTGAGGCAGCTAAAGAGGATAGGCACGAGATTCATCTGGATAAAACCTATCCCGAACAGCTTGAAGGAAAGAAAGGTCAACAAAGCAGGTATGGGGCTCGAGTATAGAGGAGAGTTTACCCCGTCTATTTCCCATTTTCCGAAAAGGATTTTATTCCTGGCATTAAAGGCATAGCCGCCAGGGTCTCCGTATTCCCCGGCGCTCATGCTGAGTGTCTCAGGGGGGTCGGCTGAGGGGTGAATCATTCTTAGGGAAAGAAGGAAGAGGACAATAACGAGCATCAGGAATATTCGCGCTTTCTTTTTCTTCATTTTTCTCTACGGATGAGAGAGTTTTTTTTCTGGTGAAGCCTCTGGCTGCGGAGAATATATTTTATACAGGGTTCCCATAAATTCTGATTTATATCCCAAATATTTAAAATGTCTTACACTGTCTTCGAAGACCTCAAGCCCTTTCTTTTGACCCTTTGCATAGATACAACGCCAGAAAGGAGAGAGCTGCCTGCGCATCTTCGTTTCGACCAAATCGACAAGATGAAAAAGGTAGATAAGGGGGGATGTTGTGCCGAACAGGGCGAACATCCGTTTGTACACGGATAGACCAAGCAGTCGAATATAGCTTGCCGCAACGGGAATTCGAATCTTAGGAACAACAGCGACTGGCATTTCAAGAATAGATGTTTCAGGGTCCCGAAAGGGCAGGGTAGGACTTTTCAGATTTTTGTAGACTCCCCATCTGAAAGAAGGGATGAGGCTGGAATCGTAATGAATCCCTTCCGCTGCTAGAGCCTTGAGTAAAACCGGGGAAATTACGCCTCCAGGCGATCGATAGCCTTTCGGATTCTTGCCGAAATATTTACGATAGGCCTCCGCTCCTTTTTGTGCTTCGAGGGCCAAGTCTGGATGATACATGATGTGATGATAACCATGGAGTTCGATCTCTGCATCCAGCTTTTTGAAGAATTCGATGATATCTTTTTTTTGTTCTATAACTTTTCCTGTTGCGAAAACAGTGATTTTGAGTTCGTAACGCCGGGCGATATCAGCAAACTTGTTGAGAGCCTCGGTTTGAATAAAAGACTCATATGTTTCAGAAGGGGCAATGCCAGCATAGTCGTGTTCGAGATCAAGGGTATAAGAAATAATTTTTTGTTCCGTCATAATATGCCAGATCGCTGGCCTGAAATAGTCAAAAAAAATGCCGTTCAAGCGAACCAGCTGTTTTATAGCACAGGAGAAATAGAAGGTCAAAATTTATTAATTTTTTTGCAATGATTTTGCTCCTGAAAATTCCAGTCCGCTTAGGGAATTTAAAAAAGATGTGAATGATCCTTCCTTAGGAGTTCAATTTTTGCCAAGAAACGAGTAGAATAGAGGAACTGCTAATGGAAAAAAAGATCAGGACTGGTGTGATAGGCTTAGGGAAGATGGGAATCCTCCATTCTGCACTGATCAACATGATCCCTCGAGCAGAACTTGTTGCCGTACACGATACGAACAAGAGACTATCAAAGTATATTCAGAAGTCAGGAATGGATGTCACTTTTTATCCGCTGTTGGAACCTATGCTGGAAAAAGGGGATTTGGAGGCCGTATTTATCTGTACACCGCCTTTCACGCATCTTCCTATAGCCCGGGAATGTATCGAGCGGAACCTTAATGTCTTTGTCGAAAAGCCCATAGCCGAGTCCTTTTCTTCGGCAAAGAAAATGACCTCTCTTCTGGAAAAAAAAGATTTGATTGCAACAACGGGATTCACTCTTGCCCATATTCCTTTGTACAAAAGAGCAAAAGATATGCTCGGAAAGGGTGTTTTGGGGAAGGTGGGCAGATTCGATATTTCTGTCTACTTCAGCCAGGTCCTCAGCAAAAAGAAAGGATGGTTCTACGATAAAAGCAAATCAGGGGGAGGAGTGGTTATCGATATTGCTTCCCATTTGATCTATTTGACAACGTGGTATTTTGGTCTGCCTCAGAGAATTTATGCGCGAACGTTGAATTTTTTTTCCGATGTTGAGGATTGCGGAAGTATCCTGTTCGAGTATGAAGATGGACTGACCGGAGTTCTGGATACCAATTGGAGTATACCAGGTTATCGATTAGCAACTATTGAGATCGCATTGGAAGGCGAGAAGGGGTTTATGGAAATCACGGATGATTATATCAAATTGTTTCTCCTTCAACCGACCGATGAATTTGGTGAAGGATGGACAAACCTCCATAAAATCGATTTGGGGAGCACGTCTCATTTCGATCTAGGAAGCGAGGGATTTTTTGATGAAGACCAGCATTTTATCGAGTGCTGTTTAAATGGATCGAACCCTGATGTTAGCTGGCAGGATGGGCTTAATGTTCAAAGAATCATCGAGGCTTCCTATCTTTCCGCAGAAGCTGGGCATCCTGTTGAGATGGATTCCCTTATCTAAAAATGGGAGCTCAGGTTAAAAAGGTCGATTTAGCCAGAGAAAGAGTGTGATATGCTTCCGAAAGCGATCCCACTCCTAAAACTAACGAACCGATGTTCTTGTCCGATAGATACGGAAGGGCTTCCTCAGGTGTAAGTCTTCCCCCTGCCAAAACTTTTTTCGCGATGATGGTATAATCCGACTCTGCCAACAGTCGTTCACACTCTTCTTTTGAAGGTTTCATGATGAATCCCTTTTTGTTAAAGGAAGCCATAATGGGCATTTTGATCTTCCACTCCATCAATTTTGGCAGCAGACTTCCAAAGTTATGAGTAGCCAGCATGGGCTGAACCTTGTACCTTTCTCTGACTATTTTCTGATAGACGTCAAAGATTTCCCTGTTGTTTGATGAAAGAGCTAAGTCTGTGACCTGTCCATGGAGAATGATCCCCGTTACATTGTAAGGGTGGAAACTGGCCATTTCGAAATCCAGCAGATTTGTGAGCAGAGTGATCAAGTCTTTTGATATGATCCCCTGGATTTTTTGAATAGCCCGGAGTCCCATTCTGACCTTACGATACAAATCAATTTCTTTGGCTTTGCTCAGGATTGTCCCCAGAACCCCCTTCTCCGTTGATTCCCGGGCGTATTCGTATGCGTTTGGGATCACGGCCAGAATCGATAGATCTGATTTGTTCTTGAAATCCTTCAACGCCGAAAGGATGTTTGAATTGTTGGAACACATAAAACTCTTTATCCCCAGATTAAAGCTTGCCTCTAATATTGCGGTGATGTTTTCCTTTTTGCTAAAAAATTCAAGATAGTGCCGCGTTTGAGCCCTGGAGAGATATCCGACACCTTCGAATGCGTTAGAACCCAGAATAATTCTGTCGATTTTTTCCATCATTGCACCTCGCTTAAAAAGACTACCCGGTTGGAATCGATCGAGAGATCGGCGGCTTCGAGCATTCTGGCAATTTCAAGACCGTCTTCCCAGGTGATAGGGGATTTTTTTTTGTTCGAACAACTGTCGATAAACGTGCTGTTTCCTTCATAATATCCTTCTTCACAGAGAAAAAATCTCGATGGGGAAGGAAGGTCTGTTCTATCTATGATAGTCCATCCCCTTTCGAATTTTCCTTTTTTTTTATAAAGGTAGATCTTAAGAGTGTCATCGGAGATCTCCAAAGTTCCTTCGGTTGCTTCCACAGTGATCTTTACTGTCGAAAGAGGATATCCGGGCCGGCTCCACGATAGATCGGCTAAACCCATCACACCGGAGGGATGATCCAGAATCAGGGAGACGCCACTTTTGGCTGAGCCGATTCTGTCCGAAGCCTTTGCGTACAAGTTCTTCACAGGACCGAAAAGCCATTTGACCAGGTAGAAAAAAGACGAAGCCCTTTCCCTAATTATTGTATCGATCGATCGAGAGGATTGAGGCAGGGTGTAATAGAGAGAGGCCCTGTATCTTTTAGTCCTGTTAAAAATGTCGTTATTCAGCAAAGCTTTGGCCTTCTGAAATATCCCCTTGAAAGAGGAGTAATATCCGATGGAATAAACATTTTTTCCGCTGGAGATGAGATCCACCATTTTTTTCGAAGAAACCAGAGACTCTGCCAACGGTTTTTCGACAAAGATGTTCATGCCTTTTTTATTCACTTCTGTTGCCATAGAAAGATGAGTGTTATCAGGGGTGCAGATAAAAATGGTGTCCAAAATAACCGTTTCGAGCATCTCTCCAATATCGAGGAAAAAGGGGATATCAGGATAAAAGTTATGCAGAAAGGCGTGAGACTGCTCGTTAGAAACACAGATAGCTTTCCATTCAGCCCGAGGATTCATGTTCACCAGTGAGGCATGCATGATTCCTCTTTTCCCAGCCCCAATGATTCCTACCCTTATTTTGTCCAGTGTTGACATTCGCTTTGTCTCCTCTCTCCGATCAGCACTTTAGGGCATCCTTTTTGTGATGAATTTCCACAGGTATTCTTTGGGAACACCAAAAATCCCCTCCCGCCAAACCCGGTCGCATTCTGAGCAAGTTTTAAGTTCCTCGATATTTTTGGTCGACAGCTTTTCCCGGATAAATTGCATTCTCTTTCCGTTCCAGATCTCTTCGAGAGAGGACTCGTTGGCGTTTCCGACGATGAAATCGCCGAAAAAATCTTGCGTGCAGGGAAGGACCGATCCATCCCAATAAATAATCAGAGCATTCCAGGGGAATGGGCAGATCGTGTATTTTTCCCCCCAGCTCGCCTTGTCTATCTGGCCTGCCCAGTTGTGCAGTTCTTTCATGACAAAACTATCCAGAGGGAGGTTTTCGAATCGTTTCTTGAAGTTGTCTTTTGCCTGTGGGGAATCCTGTCTGTCGGGCTGGTCGAAACTGATGACCTCGATAGCGGTGACAGGCTTTTTAGAGCGGGCTTCCTTTTTTATTTCCAGGAATCGGATGATGTTTGCGACAGTCTTGTCGAAATCCCCTCCTTTGCGGATTTTTTCGTACGTTCCTTTCTCGCAGCCATCGAACGAGAATGAAAGTCGGTCCAACCCGACTTGAACCAGCTTTCGGGAGAGTTCCTCAGAGAGGAGGGATCCGTTAGTGTGGAGACGGGTGTACAGCCCTTTTTTTTTGGCATAGGCAATGGCTTCGATGACCTGCGGATGAAGAAGGGATTCCCCTCTGTGTGCCAGGTTGATATCGAAGATAAAAGGTGAGGCCTCGTCCACTATTTTTGTGAAAAGCCGCATATCCATGTAGCCCTTATCCGCCTTTTCCAGATCCTTGTTGGGACACATGATACACCGGTAGTTGCAATGGCTAGTCAGCTCAACCCATAAACGAACAGGCCAAAAAGGAAGTTTTATGGATTTTCTGCGGTAGTGGTAGAAAAGCCGGATCAGACGTTGCCAGTAGGAAAAAGGACTCATAGGGGACTCATTATTTTTTATTTTTGAGAACGACTTATGATATCCTCTTGCCAATCTGAAGTCAATTTCCAAGTGATGGGACTATCGCCAGTCGGGAAAAATATCATTGCCGGTTGAGTCGAACAAAAGGCGGGTCTCTGCGGTTTTTATATCGATGACGTACAAAGCCCAGTCCCCATTGTGATCATGCTGTTTGGAGGAATTGAACACGACAAACTTGTTGTCAGGAGACCAGGCTGGGAAATAATCGTATGTTTCCTCCCTTTCGGTCAGCCTTTTTTTTCCGGTCCCATCGGGATTCATGATCCAGATATCGCCTTTCCCGTCGGCTTTAGAGGATACATAGGCCAGTTTTTTTCCGTCTTTGGAGAAGCGGGCCCGGCAGCTTTTCCCCCCCTCGTCCAAGAATTCCACATTGTTTTTTTGCCTGTCATACATGGCAACATCCCATCCCATGGTTCTTTTCCCGGTGAATGTCAAAAGATGTCCATCAGGAGAGACATGGGGGATGGCATGGCCTTTGTTGTATCCGGGAATGATCCTCTCTGCTTTTTTTGTTTCGATATCGACACGCCAGAGGGTCAATTGCTTCCGGATGAATTTTTTTATCTCACTTGAATAGGCGATGCTGTTCCCATCGGGATACCAGGAAGGCTCCTTCTCCTGGGCTTTCGATGTGGTCAACCGGGTGATAGGGGAGCCGTCGGCCTCCATGACAAAAATATCGTAGTTCCCTTCGGGATCGGCAGAAAATGCGATGCGCCTTCCATCGGGGGACCAGACAGGATATTCATCGTTCCATGAGTTGTTCGTGAGTTGGACGATGCTGTTTCCTGTCATCAAGTATATCTCATTGTCTCCATCCATGTTGGAGTGGAAAACAAGAGATCCTGGGATCGAAAATTCTGGGACCAGATCGGTTCGTGGCTCCATCTCCTGTTTCGTATTTCCGCACATACAGAAGAACGAGATCGAAAAAAACAGGAGAGGGATGGGATTGAGTTTTTGTCGTGTCATCGGTTCCCTCTTTATTATGTCAAGGAGTTCCGGTTTGGCTGGGTGGGCTTGCCTGTCCGGATCCTTTTCTTGCTTTAAAAATGAAGTTGGACGTGCTGTCGAAACGGCCGGAGGCAGGCAGGTATTTTTCGACCTCAAATCCCCTCTCCTCCAAAAATGTGCTGATCTCTTCCGGTTTGTAATAATGCCGTATCGGGACAAAATACCAATCGATGATCAGTTCTTCCAGTTTTTCTCCTTTTCGGGATTTTTCTCTTTTCTTGAAAAGAAAAATCACAGGAGCAAGAAAAAAACCGAGGATTTTGGCGAGGATTTTCCAGGTTTTTTTTGGAGTCCGGAGAAGGGTTTTGCGAATGATCTCATGGATAAAAGTGAGTTTTGTCCGCTTGTACACGGCGAGCAAGATCGATCCCGAAGGCTTCAAAACACGGATCAATTCAGCGATGGCCTTGAAGGGATCTGTGGTGTGGTGGACCGTTCCCCATGCCCACACAATGTCAAAACTTGCCTCAGGAAATGGCAGCGCGAGCATATCTTGTTTTTGAAACTCTGTGTTGGTCAGCTCGAATTTTTCTTTGAGGGTTTGTGCGGTTTGCAGACTCCCCTCGCTGATGTCGATCCCGGTAACGTGTCTTGCTCCTTTGTTAGCAAAAATGATACTGAAAATGCCGGTCCCGCAACCCGCATCCAGCACAGTTTTCTCCTGCACTTCCTCCTCGGAGAAAAAGATTTCCCAGTGTTTTTCTGATGCCTCGTATTCCGGGATGTATTCTGTCCAGACAACGTCATAAAATTTGCCGACTTTTTCTTTATCCATCTCTTATCACTGCCTTTCGAACGCCTGGTATATTACTGGCTCCTCTTCATCAAGTCAAATTATGGGAAAGCCAGCCGTTTTGACGGTACCAGGCGATAGTGGTTGCGATGCCTGTTTTGAAATCCCATTCCGGTTCATAACCCAACTGCGTGCTGGCTTTTTGAATGGAAAGCGGTTTAGGATGGATAAAAAAAGCCAGTTTTCCCCGGGTGAGAGGAGCTTCTTTGCCTAGGAGCGAAAAAACCTTTTCCAGTTTCCAGGCAGCCACCTTCAGGACAAAACCAGGCAAAGGAAACCGGGAGAGGCGCACACCTGCCGCTTGGGCGATCGCTGCTGTGATCTCCTTGACGGTTAGATCTTCTTTCCCTGCCAGGTGGAAGATCTCTCCAGCTTTGGCTTTCTCCGCACAGAGCAGAATGCCTTGAATAAGGTCATCGATATACACAGGTGTTTGATGCGTGGATCCCTTCAAGAGAAGCATAAATTTCTTGGATGCCACAGCCTTGATCAACTTGAAGGTGCGACGGTCGCCCGGACCGTAAACCCAGCCGGGTCTGATGACCACCACGTTTTCTCCTTTTTCGGCGAATCCCAGAGCGATTTTTTCGCCCTCGAGTTTAGTTCTGTCGTAAATATCTCGGGGAAAAGGCAAGTGGTTTTCATCGGCCGGCCGGTTTTCTTTGATAGAGCCGAGGACCCCTGCAGAGCTGCAGTGAACCACTTTCCCGACCCCCGCATCCATGGCGGATTGAAGGACATTTTCTGTTCCTCGAGCGTTTATCTGAAAAAATTCCGTTTTTCCGAATCGGGAGGCTCCTAGAGCCGCTGCCAGATGGAAAAGAACATCTGTACCTGTGAGCATTTTTTTCAGGGAATGCGGCTTTCTGATATCGCCTTGGAAGACCTGGCATTTTTCAAGGCCCGGCAAATCCCGCTCGTGGCGAAGAATGCTGACCTGCCAATTTTGGCTGAGGAGTTTTCGAGCGAGGTGGGAGCCGATAAATCCGGAGGCCCCTGTGATGAAGGCTTTCATGTGCGGTGACCTTCTTTTTTTTTGCCTTCCATGGCTTTTTCCAGGGAAGCGGTGATTTTTGTCTTGTAGTTGTGGAAGGTATATTCTTTTTCCGCCATTTTTTTTGCAGCCTGAGCCCGCGCGGATGCTTCTGGGGAATTGAGGGCGAAAAGAATGCCACGGGCAAAGCTTTTTGGGTCCGGATCGACAAGAACGGCTATTTTTTCGCTGAGAACCTGGGAGTGCGTCCAGAGATTAGTGGCAACAACAGGTTTCCCGGATTTAAGGAAGGAGTAGATCTTCAACGGAGTATTCGTGCCGGCTGTTCTGGGAGAAACCAACACATCGGCCATTGCGATATAAAGAGGGACCTCGGATGGGGGCACTTGGCCCGTGAATCGCACCCTGTCCGCTCTATCGAGCTCTGACGCCTTTTTTTTCATCTCTTCCACATGAGATGGTTCTCCCCCGACCAGGAGGAAAACGATGGATTCATCCTCCACCAGAGCGCTGGCTTCAAGAAACAGGGGTATTCCCTGATAGGATTCGAAATTTCCTGTGTACAGGACGATTTTTTCCCCTGCGGCAGCGACCTTCATTCGCTCTTCTTTTATCGTTTTTTCTGAGTAATCCGTCTGATCGAAATCCAAAAAATTTTCTATCAAAGTCGCCTTGTGGGCGACCTTTTCCCTCTCTAGTTTTTGCAGCAGGTCGGGACAGATGACGATGATGCTTTGCGAGTTCCTGAGGACATAGCGCTCCAGCGACGTAAAAATTTTTTTCAGGATCTTCGAGCGAGAGAAACGGAAATTTTCCAGCTGCTGGGGAAGGCTGGAATGCATGTCATAAAGATGAGGGATTTTTTTCAATTTTGCCAATGCTGTGCCGAACCAAGAGGCTTCTTCGTGGGTGAAAATAATGTCATAGGGTCTTGACATCAAAAGGCGGAAGGACTTGCAGAGGAGGAGAAAGTCCATGGGGATTTTAGCAAAGGAAGGGCCCACTTTGATTTTTTTTATAAAAAAAAGCGAAGGGATCCTGTGAATATTTACATGGGGAAAATGCCTGTCTTCTCCCAGGTGATAGGTCACCAGGTCTACTTCATGACCCATGTCGGACAAGGCCTGGAGCCGGAAGTACACGCTGATAGGTGTGCCCCTGGGTTGGAAAAAAGGCTGGGGAGCGAGCATGAGAATTTTCATGTTGGGCTCAAAAGTAAGTCAGTCTTCCTCGGATTCGGCTTGGATGATTTCCCGCACGAAATAGATCCTTTTTTCTGTCGATTCATGGTAGGCACGAACCATGATTTCGGCCAGAAGTCCCAGCGTGATGAATTGGAATCCTATGACGATGAGCAGGATGGCAAGAAAGAGCAACGGGCGGCCGCTGATCCCCTCGAGTCGGATAAGCCGCACATAAACCAGCCAGAGCCCGATGATGCCTCCGATCGTTCCGCTGATAAGGCCGAGAATCCCGAATATCTGCAACGGCCGTGTTGAATAGCTCAGCAAAAATTTCACCGTCAGCAGATCCAGGATGACTTTGGGAAACCTCCACACGCTGTACTTGGATTTGCCATGGCGGCGCTTGCGGTGATTGACCTTGACCTCTGCGATGGACACTCCCACAATGCTGGCGATAGCCGGAATGAAACGGTGCAATTCTCCGTACAGTTTGATGTGTTTGATGATCTCCTTACGGAAGGCTTTCAGCGTGCACCCGTAGTCATGGAGTTTTACCCGGGTCATCTTCGAAATCAGCCAGTTGGCCAAAATCGATGGGAGGCGACGTGTGATAAATTTGTCTTTTCTCTTTGCCCTCCACCCGCTGACGAGATCATAACCCTCTTCTATTTTTCCGATGAGAAGGCCGAAATCCTGGGGGTCGTTTTGCAAATCGGCATCCAAGGTGATGATGATTTTCCCGCGGGCATGGTCGAATCCAGCCGAAAGAGCAGCGGTTTGGCCGAAGTTCTTCCGCAGCTGGATGATCCGGATGTGGGGATCTTTTTTCAGAAGCTCTTTAAGAACGGGAAGAGAATCGTCCTCGCTCCCGTCGTCCACGAATAGTATTTCATAGGATTTTCCTAGATTTTGGCATGCGACGGCGATTTCCCCGTGAAGTTCAGGCAGATTTGTCGCTTCGTTATAGACAGGAATAACCAGGGAAAGGTCCAGATTTTCTTCGGTTGCCACCCCGCCAATATATCACAAAAGAAGCAAGGAAAAAAGTGTTTGCCCGGCAACTTGTTAGGAAAGAGGGTCACTCAAATCGACAAAATTAAAGATGTAGCGTTTTACCCAATGCGACTATTTCCTGCCTCGTTCAAAATTGACAAGCCTCAGATTATATTTTAGAATGGAAAAACCAAAATGTCAGATAAGAAGATATTGATCGTCGATTACGATGCCAAAAGTCTTGCCAATATGGTGGATCTTTTTTCTCCATATAAGCTCGAGATTATCACGGCGGTCGACGGCCAAGATGCCTACGAAAAGTTCAAAGCAGAAAAACCCAACCTGGTTCTCCTCGAAGCGATGCTTCCCAAGCTCCATGGTTTTGATCTGACCCGGAAAATCAACAAGGAGACCAAGGGGAGAACTCCGATCGTGATCGTGACCGGTTTGTACAAGGGAACCCAGTATAAAAATGAAGCTATCCGGTCCTTTGGCGCTGCCGATTATTTCGAAAAGCCCTTCGATAATGACAAACTCATCAAATCTGTTTTAAACTTGCTTCACGATGAAATGGATATCAAAGAGGATCTGCCGGATCCTGAAACGGTCCTCAAACTTGTCTCTGATGAGGATGAAGGCAAGGGATCCAAATCTTGAGAATCGGGAAGGTTTTGGTATTGACAAGTCACTGAATCCATCTAAAATAAACTTATTCCAAGATACTGGAACAGGAACTTCGAT
>Ga0307445_10000024_pt1 | contig 57662 bp, 81 predicted proteins | sample SalMarSW160330MG_FD_202147 | JGI IMG/M metagenome (GOLD analysis project Ga0307445, IMG submission 202147) | Salt marsh sediment microbial communities from the Plum Island Ecosystem LTER, Massachusetts, United States - SW1603-30 | ecosystem: Environmental > Aquatic > Marine > Intertidal zone >... | reverse complement strand
GGAGAGTCCTCAAATCCTACATTCAATATATTTCCAATCTCTTCACAAAAATAAAATCTTTCCTTTTTTCTTTCAAATCTATCCACTACCCCTAGTGAATAGCAGCGTTCTCCTGAATAAATAGGGGTGTTCAGAATAGAACAAATTCTTAGTCTTTTTGTAATTTCCCAGGAATAGGACAAAACAACTCTTTGAGTTTTTTCAAATTCGGTCATTTTTTCTTCAAAAATCCTCCTGCCTCAAGTATTGTGGGTACTCCTACCATAGCAAAAGCTACAATATCCGACTGATCAAGTTTTCCTTCCTGGATTGCTTCTACTAGTAATTCTCCCCATATGAATTGTTCATTTGGAGCCCTCTGGATGGCCTTTTTAGCTATTATTCCTCCAAGTTCCTTTATTGATTTGTTTGAGTTGAAATAAACCAGATCTTCTTCTCTGTTTAGAAATTTTGGAGCGTTTTTAATGGCTTCTGGATCTATTTCAAATATAAATCTAATTTTGCTCATAATTTATCACTTTGGAATATCTGTATAATCCACAAGGGCCCCCGTCTCTAATTTCAGAAGTATCGTGAGAGCACAAAATTCATCCCAGGAAATAAAAGATTTTCCGGCTATCCATTTTCTTATCGTACGTGGATCTCTTCGCAGAAGTTGGGCTGCATGTACTTGGGTAGATTCTGTCTCTTTCAATAATTTTTTAAGGTCAGTTGGATGCACCTTTTTTCGTTTTTCTTTCATAATTCTCTTTTCCTTGTTTTACAGTTCTAATTATGTCTTATAGGATCCATAGTTGGATGCGGAATTTCAATATGGTAACCCCATCTTTAGTGGGCACCAACTAGGAATCACCCCTTTTTCTAATGTTCTTGGGGCAAATATCTTTTGGGCTATCTCCTTTGTTTTAACATCATTAAAGTCACATACCCCAGGAACTTCCGCATTTTTAGGATGATGTGGATGTTGACATATTGGGATAGCCCCTCCAGGTGTAAAGGCCCCAGAATGATCTCTATGCCTACAGTCTAAACAGGAATTAATTCTTACACTTATATTCACCAATCTTCTCCTTTACTTTGATAGCCTTGGATATAAATGGAGATTCAATAGAATCCCCCTCACAAATTCTCATTTTATGGATAAGTTCAGTGACTTTTTGAAGGGCTACCATAGTACTTTCCACTTGAAATAATCTTATTTTAGCTCTTCCGTGACCATAGTCAAAATAAACATCTACTATCATATACTCTCCAAAATGTTATTGTTGCTATTAACACAATTGCAAACCTTCAATAATAGGATATTCTTTTCTCCACCAAATTTTTATCTCTTCAAAAATACGTTTGGTGTATTCAGTGGACCAATTAAATCGTTTTGAAATTTCCCCCATACTCCCGGCTCTTCCCCTTCCATGCTGGTGTTCTGGTTTGTAGAGTTGTCCAGAAGCAATAACTTTTATGGTGGTAAAAGCATCCGGGCTGATTTTTCCTTTTGCTTTTTCAACAGGGGAATAATTGGAAAAATAAGTAAAGGGAATTTTATCAAAATCTGTTTCTCCAGAGTCATAAAATATTCTAGAAGCAGATTCAGAATAGGCTAGTCTATTTAGATCATGAAGTCTGGCATACAAAAAGGTGGTGAATGATGCTTTTCTATTGTCATATTTCTCCAGAGTTTCACAAAATATGAGATAGGCCTGAGATTTTACCTCATCAAAATCTAGTTTGTATTTTTTAGCATAAAAGGCAGCTTGACTATTCAACATAGGCTCATATTGTTTAACATTTATCATTTTTTTTACCCCTTCCCCTTATGTTGTGAATTTCTCTCTTCATTCAAAAAAACTCCTTTTGCTCCCCGAAGATCTGCTCCCCGAAGATCAGCCTTATAAAGATTAACTCCATAAAGATCAACATTGTTTTTGACTGCATCCTCCAGACATGCCTTATCTGATTCAAAATCTCCAGAGTAGAGAATTCTTCCGCTTATGTTACAAATTTTTATCATTATTGCAAACCTCCTCTTATGACCTTTCGGCATTTGTTCCTGGTTCTGGAATATATGTTCCAACATCTTTTGCGTCATCATTTAGCATGTCCCAACGGTAAACCACCCACCCACCAGGCACTCTTGTAAAATAAACATCACCGCAACCTAATCCATTGCCAATTTCCAAATCAAATAATTCCTCAGAAGTCATATAGGCTCCTTTTTTTGCGCTTTAGATTCAATTCTTTTCTTTTCTCCGTCATTCAATAAATTTACCACATCCTCCAGGATTAAATTTTCTTCTGTTTTGTTGTCGTAAAAATATTGACCGAATTTACCGAAAATAAGGTCGTATCGGTTATCCATTTATTCCCCCTTGCTCACAAAATTATCGATAGCGCCGCGCAGGTTTTTACCAAAACGAAGGTTCTTAAACTCATCAGATATTCTGTTCATTAAAAATATCCCTCCGGAGTCAATTGTCATTATCGATATACCATCATGCGTCGATTCCTGCAAAAGCGATTCTAATTTATCAAGTCGTTCTGTATCCGTCACGATTCCTCCTCTGCTAGTTTTATTGACAGCTAATTTTAAAATTCGCTCTCCCTGTGCCAGCCTTTGATGTATTCGGCCATCAGCTCGTGTAGCTCGGTAGATCCCTCCTTGGAAAGCTCCATGATACGTTTTGCGTGAGCAAGAATTTGTTTGCAGATTCGTTCGTCTGCTTTGAACTGACTTCCGCAACAAAGAGGCAAAACTGAAAAATCAATATTTGCTCCCTGAAGAAGTGCTCCCTGAAGGTCTGCTCTTTGAAGATTTGAATTCTGAAGATTTGCTCTTTGAAGATCTGCTTCCTGAAGATTTGAATCCCGAAAATTCGAATCCCGAAGATCTGCATCCTGTAGAAGTGCTCCTTGAAGATAAGCTTCTTGAAGATAAGCTCTATAGAAATCTACATTCTGAAGACTTGCATTTTGAAGATGTGCGTTCTGAAGCTTTGCTCTTTGAAGGTTTGCATTTTGAAGATTTGCATTCTTAAGATAAGCTCTTTGAAGATCTGCATCCTGTAGGTTTGCTTCTCGAAGATCTGCATCCTGTAGAAGTGCTCCTTGAAGATAAGCTTCTTGAAGATCTGCTCTATAAAGATTTGCTCTATAAAGATTGATATGGTGTTTGGTGGCATCTTCTAGGCATTCTTTATCTGATTTAAAATTTCCGGAGTAAAGAATGTTTCCATCTATGCTAAGAATTTCTGTTTTCACTTTTTTCTCCTCCTGGCCTGCCTCATCAGTGCCGCCGAAGCGGTATCCAAACATTGTCAATATCTTTACTCATTTTACAAAGCTATATTCTTCAAAATTTATTTCTTTCCTCCTCTTTTTTAAAAATGTATTTAATATGCTGTACCCATCCCCAAAAAGAATAGTAGCCGTATGGCCATAGTAATTATTATACTCCTTCAGGATTATGCTTTTCCAAAATTTAAGAACCCCATTAGCAGGAGCCTTTAAATTAATTTGAGGGGAAAAAGGGAATCTATCATAGGTATAGTAAACCCCCTCCAATCTTGTATTAAATACGTCAAACTCGTCAGGTTTGCATATATCGTCTTCCTCACAAATAACTTCTTCTCCATGATATCCAACCGAGGATATCACCAGGTGTTCATCCAGTAAAGACTCATCAACTTTAACCATGATTAATCTTTGTTGATACAGGTCAAGATTGCCGTACTGAATCGCTTGCATAGTCCTAAAAAATTGAGATACAATAGTGGGTGTTTCGCTATTTAAAAAATCTATAGGATAATATTGCGTTTCAAAAAATGATGTAAAAATAGCTTTATTTTTTTCCGTTTCAGGAACTCCCCCAAAATAGAAAACTCTATTATACAAGCTTTGCCACCACGCCATATTATATTGCCAAGACAACATAGTACAAACGCTGTAAGTTGTCTTGGCTTTCGAACAGATCGTGGTGGCCAATGTTGTAAAATCAGGATCTAAAACAGGCATACATTTTAGAGTAATTGAGTCATTTACAACATCAACAAAAATTAATTTTTGTTCCATCTCTAATCTCCTCCTGTCGGACTTGTGCCCGACATTGTCGTTTACCGCCGGATCTCTCCGGCGTTTCGGCTTATTTGAAATATAGGATTGATGATTTGATACAATCATCACAAATCTCTGAGATCATATAATCATCGTCGCCATCGTATCCTGTAACGGTAGAGGCCATGTCATCGCTATACTCTACCTCCTCTATAATAGGAGTAATGCCAAGCATCTGAGCTGCTCTCAGCCTATGGCATCCGTCGAGAGCTGCATACATTTGATAGCACTCCATCCATACGGCATGTATAATAGGCGTGCCTAATGACATCATTAGGTTTTTTACCTCGTCAAGGTGTTTGTTGTCATACTGCGTATGTACTAGGGCTATTGTCATCTCTAATCTCCTTTTCCTTAACCTTATATAGGTATTATATACCTACTCTAAATAAAAAGCAAGAGAATATTTGACTATTTTTAAAAAAAATTATAATTTATCTGGATAAGAAAGATTAAATGGATTTGTTTTGATATAGGTTTTAAAACGCTCTTCCTGGGCTTTCCACGTTGACGGAATTATTTCACAACCTGTATAATCCAATTGATAGTCATAAGCCGCAATTCGGGATGAACCAGACCCTACTCCGGGATCAAAAACAGATTTAATATGGTATCTTTTACTAAATTTTTTAAATATCCAATGATACAATTCTATTGGTTTCTGACAGGGGTGTATGGTTTTTACTCCCTGTTCGGATTCTTTATAAAAACCACACCACTGATGATGAAATATTCTTAAGCACCCATCCAGAAAGGAAGTCCAAGCCATTTCCCCGTCAGCAAAATAATTTTTTCCAGTTCCCTTGTCCCATATGATAGGAGCAACACATTTTCCAAGATAGTCCCCAAAATAATTCCCACCCCAAATAATTTGATATTTTGATACTCTTTTTAATTCGGTAAAAAATTCTTCAGGAGGAATATTATCTTGAAAGGCACTATCGTCTACTCCTTTGGCTAATATCTGATGGTGTCTCCTTTTGGCAAATCCAGTATTATCATTTTTTAACATACCAATTCCATACCAGGGATCTGCCAAAACCAAATCGAAAGCATTAGTTTCCAAGTTTTTCATAAATAGGAGATTATCAATCAAGTGAACAACATTAATCTTATTATTCAAATTTTTCTTCTCTCTTTTAGCCGATCTACAAGAGAATCCAAAGCCGCTTCCTCAGCTAGTTCCAAGGCTTTAATCCATTTCTTTTTTTCTTTACATCGCCGCCTAATTTCTCCTGCCATGGCAGATTCAGCAAACTGGCTGAGAGTTATTCTTTTGGAGTCTGAATAAGCAATAAATACTTCTAGCATGTCTTCATTTAGGCTTATCTTCTTTGTTTTCTTTATCATTTTACCATCCTAATAGAAAGCATAGGGGCTCTTATACTATTTTGAATAGATAAGAGCTTTTTTGAGGTCTTCTTTCTGTTTTTCTCTTTGTTTTCTTCTTTGCTTCTTAGAGAGATGATCTTTTGGATGTTTTCTTATAAATTCTTCGTGAGGACCTTTTTTATATTGTGGAACGTAAAATTGATGAAATACATGACCACAGTATACACAAACAAGACGTTTTCCTTTTCCTTCATCAAATCCATCTTCTTTTACCCATACATTTTTATTTTTTTCATCAAACCCCCTTCCACAAGGGCAGCTTACATTTTTGAGTATCATTTCCTATTCCTCCTTTACTTTGGATATTCTTGTTTTTTCATTTTTTGTTACTGTAAATATTCGATCTGCTTTCTCAATCATTGATGTGTTATGGGTTACCATAATTATTTGTACCCCTAATTCTTTTGTTATTTGACTAATTATCTCAGCAGCTATTGGTTGCAAATCTACACTCAGAGCAGTAAACGGTTCATCCATAATTAAAACATTATCTGTTTTTCCCATGCTCCAAGCAGCCAATCTCAAAGCAATAGCTGTTATATTCACCAGGCCTCCCCCCACAGAATCCCGGGGATCAATTTCCTTTCCGTCTTGTAGCAAAAATAGCCTAGCTTCCATTTTCCCCCTACCCGGTTCAAATTCACACTTAAAAGTATAAGTGTCTGGCCAACATGCTTCTATGGCCTCTTGAACAATATGTTCAATGTGAAAAACGAGTTTGTCTTGAGTCTCTTTAGCTACCATTTGAAAAAAAGCTTGAGCTTTATCTATACTTTTTGATCGTTCTTTTGTCTCTAGAATTATTAACTCAGTATTTTTTATGGAATTAAAAAGAACCTTTTTTTCTCCTTTGGCTTCATCTATTCTAGATTTAACTTTAGATAGCTCCATTGAAATAATTCCTATTACGGGCCTGTAGTTGCCGTTTTCTGTCTATAACTTTCCACACTTTTTTGTAAGATTTTAGGGCTTGCTTTCTTATTTTTCTCCAATTCTTACAGGTGACTTTTTTGTCTACAATTTTTGGTTTATCTTTTATCTCTACGTTCATAATTATTATCTCCTTTAGTCATCTTCCCGATCCCAATCTATTAGCTCCTCCAGGGAGGTAGATAATTTATCTATTCGAACTTCAAGCCGTTCTGCTTCCCCTTTTTTTTCTTCCAGAAGCTTTTTCAGTTCATCAATAGAATCCACTCCGAATTCTGTTTTCATACTCTTTTTGAGGTTTTCCAAAGCCCCTTCAGCCTTGGCTTTTTTATCCTTGGCTTCTTCAATTTTGTCTCTTATTTCTTCGAGTCTTCTAGCAGTCATTTACATTCCTCCATTATTTCTATAATCAAGTCTTTTGTACCCTGATCTATGTTCCCTTTTTTCAAATGATCTTCTACATTATCTCTAAAACTTAGAGATATACTACTATTGTTTTTCAATGAGGATACAAAAGCAGCAATTTGCTCCTCTCTCTCATTTGACTCCTTCAGATAGGTGTCATCAAAAATACTTTCATCATCAGGAACTGGTATTTTTTTTACTGCTTCTGCTTCAGTATCAACTAAATACACACAGGGGACATAGTCAATTTCATTAGCTTTTTGACGGATAAGACATCCGGGATTTATTATATGGCTCCCCTCTTTTTCTATGTGAAAAGATTGATGATTATCTCCAGTAAGAATCCATTTTGCTTTTGGATACCTTTTGAAAAGTTCATCAGATACAATCCCTCCGGCATCTGGATGAGGTCTGTCGGATTCTTTTTTCCACACAAGCGTATGAATGAGCTGAACAGGATCTATAATAAGGTTGTTTATATCAGACAATTCAACTTCATTCTGCTCAGTAAAACCCCATCTTATTTTTCCATTGTTCCACCACTGGACTATTTCAAAAGGGGTGTTCTTAATTTGGGTATGATATTTCAAATCATGATTCCCGGGAATGATTATTATATTGTCAAATTTAGATATTTCAGCTAAAACTAATGATAGAACTCCCCACTCAGAGGAGGTGTGAAAAACATCTCCCACTACATAAATCAAAGTAGATTCTGATTCTTTGTAGATTTTATAGAGCCAATCCAGAATCTTTTTTTGAGTTTCTATCCAATTCTTATCTCTACGACAACGTGGCAAATCAGATCGTAAGTGCCAATCAGCAGTAACTATAAATTTCATACGATCTCCCCTTTATATTTTGGCCAAGGCTGCCCACAAGTGGGGCAGATATTTGGTAGTTCTTTACTTAATTTTTCAATTGTTTCAGAAGAGATGTTTATTTCTTCTGATAGATCAGAGAATTCGTCTATAAATTTCTGTAAAATTCCTATTACCTTTATCATTACACTCTTTTTTTCAATAAAAACAATCAAATTTTTTGTAATTTTTTCTGATTCTATTAGTTTTTCTGTTTTGTATTCATTAGATATTCTAATCAGTCCTTCATAATTAGTAAAATTAAACCTAATTTTTGTAATTTTTGATTCAGTATTCTCTTTAGTTGTCTCTATTTCCTTCAATTCTTTCCATAAATTTTCAGCTTTATTTACATTATTTCTATTTTTTACTATTAATTCTTTGTTATTAAAAGAGCACACAAGATTTTCTCCACTAGAAATTATGGATTTACACTTTTCAAATTTCTCAACTCTTTTCTCAATCGATTTTAAAATGTCTTCTGCTTCGATTTTGATCTGATTTTGATTTATTATCCTTACAGCGTACTGAATATTCTGAATACCAGAAAAGATTTTTTCTAACTGGCTTTTGATAGAATCTTTCTCTTTTGTTAATTTAGTAGTTCTGATGTAAATTTCTTCTGCTTTCTTTATCCAATTAAATTTATCTTCTTTCTTTTTTAATTCCTCAAGTAGCTCAGTCTTATTTCTCAAATTCTCATTGTTCTTTCGTTTTTTTGAAGCTGCAAGAGACAAAACTCTATCTATATAATCAATTTTTACCACCGAGTTAAAAAACCTGGCCACCTCCCCAGGAGGGGAAAGTACAAGAAATGGGGGATCAAACTGAAGCTGAATATTTACATCGCTGTAATTTAATACTTTTACTATCTCAGTAGGAACTTCTCTGCCAGCAACTTCAAATTCCTTGTCGTTCAGAAAGTACTCATTTTGCCCTTTCTTTTTTAGCCGTCGAATTTTTTCTCCGGAACCCATTAAAATCTGAACTTCACAAGCCTCATCCTCTCCAATTTGATTGCAGACAAACCCATCCCCCAAGGGTCGATTCTCATACAGCCATCGAATAGCCCTAATAATTGCAGATTTTCCATGATCAGAAGTACCCCTAAAAACATTTATTCCTGGATGAAATCTTATTTCTGTACATTTGTGAGTTTGGAAATTAGAAAGATTTAATTTTTTAATCATTCTTACAAAACCCCTTATATAATTGTTCAATGTCTTCCAAATCAATAACCTTCATAGATTGTGTCTCCTCCCCCATTCGGCTATAAGAATTCCATCTGCATCTTTTTGCTTTTTTATCATATCCTCCACACCTGGAAATAGCCGCAACCCTATATCTCTTGAGGCTTTTTTTAATTGTTCCTTGGAACAAGGTTGGGGAAGTAGTTCCTTCTGCCAAGATTTTGAATCTACCATAATATAGGGAATTCCGAGCAACTCAAAAACAACAAATTCTGCTTCCATACATCGGACAGCTGCAAGGGAAGAGCGAAAACCACCCGGATTTACAAAAGGCCGTTCAATTAAAACAATAACTTTCTCTTGGCCTTTTGCAGATAAAGTTATCAAATTGCAAAATTCCTGAATATTTACACGTCCTACATTTTGTTTCTTTTTGGTATAATCTTGCTCTATACGGGATGGGGTCTGAAAAAATTCATAGGAACGATCTGAGTGAATTATTCCTATTGATCCAGTAGTTCCATTGTCTATTCCAATGTAGGTCATTTTCTACCCCTATCAAATTCCAAGGCAATTTCCTCAGTGAATACCTCAAGCCCAACAGAAGAGAAAAAAATTGAATGCTCTCTTCTCATGATGCCTGAACTTAAAAGTATCTCGACCGCTGTATCTTTTGAAGCTCCTTTTGTACGTACCAATTCTGAATAGGTATTCCAAACATTGTATAATTCCTGTTTTGTAATTCCTAAATTTTTCATCATCGATTCATTTTTCATTTTCGGGATCTCCTATCTTGAATAAAGTCAACAATTCTATATAAAAGTTCCTCAATTAAAAACCATAATTTTTTAACCAAATTCCACAAAAGAAGCCCTGTAGCTACACACACTATTAGCTCTAATGGAGTAATTCTAATTGGTTCCATATTTTTTCTTTCTATCTGGTTTTATACTATCCTCAATTGACTCCCATTTTTCTCTTACCCGAGAGTGCAACTCTTTTATTCTGGCTGAATCCTTTTCTATCCAAGATATTAATTCTTCTCTTGTTTTTGGCTCCCCAAAACTTGAGTCAAACTCAGCTTTGAGATTAGCTTTCGAGGAGATAAACTCATCAATTTCTTTTAGTTTGAGCCTTCTATTGCTTTCCCCCCGATATTCTTCTAGAATTCCTTTTTCTTCCATCCATACTTTCAAATTATTTAAGGTTTTCGGATTATTTTCCTCCCAAATAATTTGAGAAGCTTTCCCTTTGCTAATATCACCCTTTTCCGTCCATAACTCAAAAAGGAAATCGACACAGGTTCCAATATCATCTAGTCCTAGATCAAACAAAAAAGAGAAAAATATGGATCTACGTGGACGTGGGGTCTTAGATTTTTTATTGAAGGCCTTGACAATAGCTCCAATGGGTCTCCCCTTTGTTTCAATATCTCTAACGTGAGAAAGCCATAAAACAGTATGTGCATAAAAATCCATAGCCTTCCCCCCAGATCGGGTTTGTTGTTTAAAAAGAGAGTCAATTTTATCCCTTGTTTGGGAAATAATAACAAGGAGAATATTTTTTTCTTCTGTCCATTCAGCTGCTTCTGGGAAAAAATCCTGGGACAAAAACTTTGCCTTTCCCATTTTGTAACTTCCTTGATCAAAATCCTTACCTTCTTCATATTTAGAAAATCGGTTGGTTCCAATCTTTTCCTGCTCCCTAGAGGTGAGCCCATCGAGGGAATCCACCACATAAATTCCGTACTCTTTTTTCTCAAGTGAGTCTTTGAATTCTCTGTAGTGATTATATAAATCCTCCACTCGCCTGGATCGGAAACGATCCTCTTCATCAGGAGGCATAATTTCAAATCCATAAAGGTATTTCGTATCAAAACTAAATCCACTTTCACAATCGTCATATACCCATTTCAATCGATTCCCATATCGGTGATAACAGGCTGCTATTATCTCAAGCGCCAAAAAGGTTTTTCCTGAACTTTTATCTCCAACAATATTAATTATACGACCAAAAGGATACCCCTCCCCACTACCCCCACCAACTAAAATATCCATAAGAATACATCCAGTTTTGGCCCTTAAAGACTTTTTTTTCTGATTATCAGATTTTATTACTTTTTCAATCTCATTTCCGTTCAATTTTAGTTCCCTTTTACAAGGAGGGGAAAATAATTCCCCTCCTTTTCCTATAGTTCTATTTTGAGATTATTCCGCATAATCCCAACAATCATCAAAAAGATCACACTTTTCACAATCATCGAAATTATCAGCATCTTCCCCATAGTTATGCCCATGTGGGCATTTACCCTTACTGGACTTGCTCTTAGAGGTAGGTTTTTTGGAGGATTTTTCTTCCTCTTCCTCTTCCTCTTCTGGTTCTTCTTCTTTCTTAGGTTTGGGTTTGGATTTCTTTTTTGGGATAGAGGACTTCTCTTCTTCCTCTTCTTCTTCCTCTTCTTCTTCCTCTTCTTCTTCCTCTTCTTCTTCCTCTTCTTCTTCCTCTTCTTCTTCCTCTTCCTCCTCAACTTCTGTTTTGTGAGACTTTTTAGATGATTTTTCTTTTTCTTCTTCCTCCTCCTCATCATCATCGTACTCCTCTTCTTCAGGGAGCCCATGGAGAACTTTTTCCAGTTCTTCAACTGTAGGAATAATCAGAAATTGATCAAAACTTACAGCTTCATCAATGATACCCTCCTCCAACTCTTCTTCCCGTTCCACCAAAGAAAAAGCTTTAGGTTTAATGAATTCCTGTCCGTTGAATTTTTCCTGCGATCCCCGGAACTTGATCATTTTTCCGTTTTCAATATCAGCAAAATCTACAGGGGCTTTTCCATCTCCCATCTCTGTAGCTTCCTCAATCAGCTCTTTTTCAAAAAAGAAATGACTAGTTCTGAGCACTTCCAAAGAATCTTTTGCCTCTCCGTGGTCTATTATCTGGACATTGTAATACATCCTCCGGCTTGCCTTGAGTGCTTTTCCCATATCAGTATTTTTGGCTTTATAGGCAGCATTTGCTGCTTCACATATAGGGCATCTTTTTCCAAAATTCTGTTTGAGGCAAATATAATCCCCTTCACTTTCCCCGATGCTCCTATGAACCCAAATATCCAGTCCATAATCAAGATCCCCTACCTCCAAATTTCCACTGTGGACAAGAGGGTGATTTTTTGTTTTTACTTCAAACGGGATAATGTTGACTCGATTAGGGCCTTTTTTGAATTCCATGAACTTTATGGAATCCACTCCCAAGGCATCAGCTACCTTTTTCCAATCAATAATATCCGGTCTGTCAAATCCCCCTTTGTTTCTTGTGTTGTAGGATTCATCATACCGGGCTGATGAAACCCGCCGCTTTTTTGTTTTAGGCATTTTTTTCCTCCTGCCTTCTTTCCTTGTTGAGATTTCCCCTTATATCTTTACCGGCTTCATCCGATGGGGATACATACCGGTCAGGGTCAGAGTAATAATTTGAGGTCCATAGTTTTACTAAATTATCAAGCATCCGCTTCCTGTGTTCAAAAGCATTTACAGCAGCTTCATACTGATAAATTTCTTTTTTTGTTTCATTAAGTTTTGTTTGAATTTTGGTTACTCTAGGAGAGGATAAAACCAAAGATTTTACTGTCCCTTCTGTGAGTTTTACCCCTTCAGGCGGATTTTTTCTAATTTCCAATTCCAACTCAGCAGTTACCAGATTAAGACGATCATAAAGCCTGTCCCTATCCCCCTTCAAACTGGCTAATGGCTCCTCATAGGAGAGTATAAGACAAGGTTGTTCCTCACAGGCTACATCCAATTTGTATTTGTTAATTTTTACATCATCTTCAAAACTCATAAATTCCTCCCTCTCTACTATTATTATAGTTTTTACTCTCTATATTCAGATGATGACTGAATAGCACTCAGAGTAATCCCTGGAAATCCAGTATTGTAAACAGGCTCTTGAAAACACTCCATCACATTTACTGCTTGATTATTAAAAGTTTTCAGCAAAACAGCATTCATGTAACCTAAAACAGCTCTTCGGATTTTTTCTGGATCCTCTCCAGTTAATCCCCGTAATACCACGGAAATTTCTTTCCAATGAGCCCTCTTGAGTAATAATCGGCATAGATCAATAGTCTGGGAGTTGGCATCCGTTCCCAAATTTATTACCTCTCTAATTTTTTCCTCATCTTCCATTTCAATAACATTTTCTAGCAAAACAAGCGCTGTCCTAGCAGATCCGTCTGAATTTTTTGCTATTAAGTGAAGAATTTCTTTTGATAAATTTCCCTCTTCTGCTAGATGCACTTTTCTAACTAATTTATACAAATCTGACTCGATCAGTGGTTTGACTGAAATAGAGGTACATCTTGTTTTTATATCCTTGAGTAATTTTCCGGGATCGGTAGTACACAGAAAAAAATACACATGATTGGGAGTATCCTCCAAGGGTTTAAGCATAGCATTTTGCCAGTCTTTAGTTGTTTGATGTACTTCATCAATTATATATACTATAGGTTTTCCATCAGGGGAACTGTATTGATTATTATCTATAATGGTTCGGGCTGTATCAATTCCTCTATTATTCGCTGTATTTATCTCCTGAATTGACAACTCAGAAGCCCCAATAATATTGGCTGCTATTCTGGCCAAGGTAGTTTTTCCGCAACCGGATGGACCAGAAATCAAAAAAGAATGAGGTTGATCTTTTTTGTTAAGCTGCTTTTCAAGGCTTTCTACCGCTGCTTGGTTCCCAATTATATCTCCAAAGGTAGCCGGTCTGTATTTTCTGTATAAATTCATTTTTTCTTCCTTTCCTCAAAAATTCTTGTTTATATAGAGCCTCATAGGACTGCTTTTACTCTACCAAATGTATAGTTTTACCACCCATATCTAGTGGTGTCTTAAATCACCGTTATTTGGCTCAGTAAATCCTTATATAGTAGGTAGATAGGTACTACGTACCTATTACTACACTGTATATAGAGGGAAATACACTATATATAGTGGTTTATGGTGGAAAAATAATGGAAATTTGGGTCAGAGAATTCATGAGTTTTCACTATCTTGAATATTCATTCGGCAATCCTCACAATAAAACTTGAGGTCTTTCCCATCCTTTTTACAATACCAATTATCTTCTGCCATTTGAAAAACAAGATTGTTCCATTCTTTTGCCTCATATTCCTTTTTCTCTCCACACCCTCCATCACACTCAACTAAAAATCTACCCACCCCTGTAGATTTTATCATTGTTTTCCCTCCAAATACCCACAGCTTTCCATATCTGACCAACGGCCATTAATTTCACTCCTGTCTTTTTCTAATAATAAAGGGGCTATAATCCATTTCCACTCTTCTCTTACTTCCTGAGTCCCAAATCTCCAAACAATCTGATCAAGTTTTTCCTCTTCATCTGAATTTGTATTAAAAAGAATAGCATCATGAATTTCCCCCAGGGGATAACTTTTCATTCCTTCTGCTCTCAACTGCTTACTTACCTTATCCATGGTCCATAATTTTACATGAGAAGCGGGGCCCTGAACTTTGTAATTTACCACCTGAGTGAAATCGAGAGGCCCATAACATCTAAAACCAGTAACAGTATCAACATATCCTTTTTTCTCATATAATTTATAGGCCTCATTCCGCCGGTGGCCATATACTGGATATCGTTTGTTCCAATATTCATCTTCATACTCAATCATTCTATTAACAAAATCCTGTACTCCATAAATCCCATGTTTTTTTAAATGCTTTTTTGTCTCTTCTGGTAGCTGTTCCCACATCCCGTAAGCTGCATTTTCTCCTGATGATCCATAAATTGATGGGAAAACATAACCATTTTTTGAGGCCTGCCGACAGGTTTTTGCTATTGAGGGCTCCAATTTATCCCATAATCCTTGATAATACAAAATTTCGATGGCAGTATCACGGTGCATATCTTTGGAAGTGTCTCTACAATAAGACAACCAATTAGGATCCTTGTAAACACAACCAGCTATAACTACCTCAAGGGCCTTGTAATCATATTCAATAATTCTCCCATTATTGGGGATCAAAAAAGAACGGACAATTTTCATTGCCTTTTTATCCCTTTTTGGTATATTTTGAAAATTTGGAGTATCTGAAGAGGAGCGAAAAGTATCAACAGTATTTAGATTGAAATAAGGGTGAATAAATCCGTCTACAACCTCCCGTCTAAATCCATCAAGATACGTATCCACTAATTTTGCTGTTTTTCTGTACTCCAAAATACTCTTTACAAAGGGTGTACCAATAGCAGTCAGTGCCTTGTCATCCACTCCAGTTCCTTTGTACCCCAAAGTATTGTATAATAATCGATTCAATTCTGGATTGCTTGTTGGTTTAAATTTCCTCCCTGCTTTTTTTGCCTCTGGGAATTCAAAAATTTTATTGTAAAGCTCATCCTTTTTGGTAGTTAATCGATTTATATGATGATTCAATAGAGAATCTTTAACTTTTATTCCGTTTATATGAGTATTTGCCAATTCAATTCCTCCGGAAAAAAAGAAGTCAGCTGCAGCCCTTCTTTTTCCATCGAGAATTCTGCTTTGTTTCAGATACAATTTGTAGGTAAACAGAGAGTCAAGAGCATTGTAGGTTAGTAAATCTGGAAGAGGTGCTTCATCAATCCGATTGAAAGAATTTGCTGATTTAGGATCCTCCCCTGGTTTTGGTTTACTCAAAAATTGATTTATTTCGTCATCATACCCAATAACCCCAAAATTCTCATATGTCCTAAATTTTAAATTGTTTGGACGTTTATTATACTCCATATGAGCCCCAGTCATGGTATCCCAGATCCAATTATTTGGATGAGCATCAAGAATTACCCGGGACCAAATATGCTCAAACTGAGTATGATGGGCAATAAGTCCTACATCAGATTCTAAAAGATCAATCCAAGCTCTTTTCAATTTTTCTTGGGCCTTATACATAGGCCAGGCATAAGCCACTTTTCCATTAGATACAGATGTAGTCCAGATTTTATGACCTTCCCTTTGAGGTTTCCTTCCTGTGGTTTCATAGTCAAAAGCAAACTTTTTCCAGTTCTGTTTTATAAAACTAATCCATTCTATTGCTTTGTCTGGATCTGTTGTTATTACTACCTTGGAAAAATAGTCAACAATTTCTGGTCTACTACCTGATAATTCAAAAGCACTTTTTATCTGAGCTTTCCAATTTTGACAAATTACTGTATCCCTCTCATTACGGAGGATATAAGCGGGATGATTTACTGGGCATATATAAACCCCTAATTCCTGATCCGGGATTTGGGTTCCTACAAATTTGGAGAATTTAGTTCCCTTCAGCCTCCCAGTAATTCTATGACCAATTAAAGCATTTAGAGCAAATTTACCCATAGGAATTATTATGTCTGGTTGTTTGGATTTAATCAGAGAATGAAGAAACTTTTTACATTCATTGAGCTCAAAAGGAGTAGGATCCCTATTCTCCGGAGGTTGGCAGAGAAGTGCATTTGTTTTCCAGCAATCCCTCTCCAAATCGTATCCTAAATTTGAGAGAGTCTCACGAAGGAGATAACCAGATTTTCCTATAAATTGAATTCCCTTTTGGTCTTCCATCTTCCCTGGAGCTTCCCCCACAATGAGAATTCTCTTTTTTCCCTTACCTGTTGGGGGCATTTGTGGAGATTGGCAGTACCTATATAAACCACACCCATCACATCCTGAGCCTTGTTTTTTATAGTGGGGCCTGGATTTTTGCTCCCCCAGGCCTAAATCCATAAATCCTTCCATTTTTTTACTCTGACTTTATGAGGGCCATTACATGAATAAAATTATCTCCAAAAAATACTAGGGATTGAGAATCTCCTATATTTGCCACAGAAAATTTGGGGGATAATTTAAGAGACTCAAAAAGAAATCCAGCTGCCAAATCCATTTGATATTCCTCTTTAAAATCTGCTTTCCACTTAATTTTTTCTGAGTAGGATCCACTTGTTTTGCTTGAAGAGCATTCAATAAATTTACCAGACAAAACCAAATGAACTACGGAATGCCCATCAAAATCTGAAGAAAATACTGATGCTCTGGATAGTACTTCCTCCAATTCTTGTGGTAAATCAGTACCAATTTCTTGTCTGTTTTCGGAGGCCCTAAAAACTATAGTATCTATTTGAGTAAAAGGATATCTGCAAATTCCTTTTTCTGTATCTCTTTTTCTCCTAACAGAAAAACAATCCCCAGCAGTTGATCTAAAATGAATCCAGAAATCACTGAGACTGTATTCTTTCATCTCATCAAACTTTAGAATTTCCCCATGAGCCTTTTCTTCTATCCAAAACCGTTCCATATCATTTGATAGATTGAATTTGTTTACTCTTATTTTATCAGTGGAGTACATCCCATTCCTATCCACTGCTACTCCATTAAATGCTGTGTGATTCCCTGGAATTCTACACAGCTTTAGTCCATCCAGAAAATTATCAGGTAAATTTTTCCAGGTCAATTTATCCAATTTGAGTTCTGCCACCATATTTGAAATAACAGATTCTCTAAATTTCAATGTACTTTTTGCTTTTCCACTACGTAAAATCCATTGTTTATCTTCAGGATCTATTGTGATATCACTCTCCCTGAATTTAGTCAATATTTTATAAAATTCTTTAGCACTTACAGATCCAGTTAAATCTCCAGATACAATTCCTGATATATCTACAGATACACTTATTATGTCATTAAAAGTATGAATTCTCTTACCTTCAAAATAAAAAGTATCTGCCCCCTCCAACAGGCTGTTGCCTGTTTCAATACCAGGCATACACTGTTTCAATTTGTTTACTAAATCTACCCTGTTAATATTCATTTTAACAAACTCCTTATTTTAGATACACTCATGGGATTCAAAAATTGTTTATATTTATACAGAGAGGGTTTATCCAAACTCCCCCCATCGTTTACCAATTTATTCGGATAATGTTTATCTATCCATTGGTAAAATTCTACCCGGCAATAATCACTCAAACCAGTAATTCCAGGTAAAACTTCGCAATACCTAAAGTTGATAAAAATTGGAGTTAGATCAAAAACAGCTATTCCATAGATTTTTTTGCTATCCAAACCCATAAACAATAACCGATGATCCCCGTTTATCAGAAATTTTACCATAATTTCTGGATCATATAATTCAGACTCCTGTTTTAAATTTTGCCAGGTTAACATAAAATCTTTAAAAGAAGATAAACTGCAATTCCTACCTGTTAGCACAATTCCTAAAGATTCATTTAGTTCCCTTTTGCTTATTGTCAAATTGTGACGAATTTTTCTCCATTCTCCTCCCGATAATTCCCTAAAATTTTTGGGATCATATATGAATTGATAATCCAAAAATTTTCCACAGTAAAATCCTGAAAATCCAGCATAAAAAGGTTCTGAAAAATTAAATATTTCCTTTTCAAATCTAGGAATTAGTAACCATCCTTCCTGGGATCTTACCTCAAACAGGTTCGGGGTATCTACAATTTTAAATTTTCCTTTTTTCCAATACTCTGGTGAGCAATAAAAATTGGGATAAATGGAATGAGAAGTAAAGTATTTCCAAAAATTAACTTCACTCATTTTTTACTTTCCATCAAATGAAAGGGATCTTTTTCTTCTTTATCTTTTTTAGCTCCTCCTCCACAAGATTTCCCCGATTGATTTAACAATCTATCAATTAGTTGTTTACTAATTTGACCTGTTTTCCGACTTTTTCCCCCCATTTCATTTATCTCCTTTTACCTTGGCCAAATAGGAAATTTCATCATACAAGCAGGTAGCCAAAATTACTTTGATATTTCCTCCACTACCCTCTAAATATACATAATTTTGGCCTGGCTGGAAATAAAAAGTATAGGTGGAATCAAACAAATAAAGAGCTTTCAAATCTACAGTTCTAATTCCTATTGGATTTAACTCAAAATTTTGATTACCAAGTTCAATCTTAAATCCAGAAGACAATTCTTGAATTTCAATTCGGGCACCTGAGTAAATATCTTTTTGAACCATCACAATAGAATCAGACTCAATTTTATGAAATTCCACATGGGACAAATTATCATCCAACAGAGAAATAGCTGAATCAGATAAGGTAATTGAATAATCTTTTTTAATATCAGGATATCCCATCCAATCTCTGGATATTTGACCAAAATCCATTTTGGGTGCAGGTACAGTTTTCTTTCTTTTATATCCACCAGAATTGGACAAAAAAATTACATGGTTTTCCCTATCCAAACGTAAATGCTTGCTTTCATAATCATTGGCATAGAAACTAAAAGGCAGATCAAACTCTTGAAGAATTTTATTTTGGATTAAAATTGTGTTATCCATATTTAAAATATACACTTCGTGAAACCCTACATGGATTGAACTTTTCATTCTGCCTTGTTGAGCCAAAGCAACTGCTTGAGAAAACACTCTTTCTGTAGTAGCATCAATTGTCATAAGTTAAAAACCTCCAATATTCACTTCTAAAATCATCTTGTTTGTTAAACTTCCAAACTATTCCATTTTCATCCTGACCAGCCGGAACGATTCCTTGCCCCCAATATATAGGCCAGGCAGCATTTCCTTGCCCATTCCAAAGCATTTGTACTTCTTTTTTTAATGAGGAGGATAACCACCCTCCCTTTTTTACAACAAATTCTTCAAAATCACTCCACCTGGTTGGTAACCCATTTCTGGACTGTATGAACTTTATAGCAATTACTCCAGACCCCCAATTAAATCCTGTTTTAAAATAATCCCCAACGGAACAACAAATCCAGTCATTGTTGACAGGTACATTTCCCTGATCAAAAGTACTACAATTCAATCCTTCTTTTTGAAATTCTTTCATAAATTTTCCGAGCAGAAAAGAGGAAAGCCACTGACTATCTGCACTAAGCAAAAACATCCTTTCAAAATCGAATCCTATCTGCTTAAAATTTTCAGCTAGTCCTTTGGAATAAGCTGAATAAGAATATGAATCAAAAGTTAAGTGTTGAATTCCTGCACTCTTGATCAATCCAATATATTCCTGCACTCTGCTCTTTTCATCATTGATAAATAACATCCAGGGCTCAATTCGAGCTACTACCCGAACTCCCGCTTGAATTAAATTTTTTGCTGCTATTAACCTATCCTTAAAAGATGGAGCCCCTGGTTCTATAGCGTGAATTAATTCTTCATCTGAAGAAATCATAGTTATATGAACAGCAGCCCCTGCCGGATTTGAGGATAGAGCATCTACATATTCTGACTCTCCTACAAGTGCACTTTTAGTATTTATCATGGTGGGATAGGATGCTTTTGCTAAATATTTTAACAATTCTAGAGAAATTCCATACTTTTTTTCGGATGGAATGAAATCTTCATATCTAATTCCTAATCGTATTGGGATGCCAATTCTTATTGCATTTAATACTGAATTTTCACCAGAAGTAGGCTCTCCCCGGTGAGGAAATAACCCATCAAGTTGTCCCTTCCATACTTCAGATTTACAATGTCGAACTCCAATTTCTTTTCCATTATCAAAAAAGGAAGTGTACAAAGAATGTTTGAAATAATCTGCATAACAATATTTGCATGCAAAAGGACATCTCAATCCGTCCCAAACATCTGCATTGAGAGGCATTGGGCAACTTTGTGCTCTTAAAGATACCTCTAAAAAACTATTGATATTTTCTGTATCTAGCAATCTTTCTATTTTAACCAGCTTTTTTTGGTGAATATCAAATTGCTTATAGTTACTCTTTCTTCCTTTTTCTTTTTGATGGTAGTGATCCTTGCTAGGCAACAAAGCCAAACGGGGAATTAATTTACTTGCTTCTTTTCTATAATCCCAATAATCCAAATCTGACCTCCTTACAATAATTCCCAAAATATAGATGTTTTAATTTCTTCTGTTTTCCAGGTTATGTTTAATGTAGGTATTATATCAATTTTACTTAATTTTGTTTTTGTAATCAATATCACAGAAGCATGACCAAAATTACAAATAGCTTGTACGTAAAATCCATATTTGGATATAAATGGATTGACACATTTTTCATAATATTCTATTTCTGTTTCAACTCCATAACTTTTCAAATTACCCATTCCAAATCCATAACAGGCACTATCTGTATACAAAGCCCAATCTGTTTTAATGTGGGCAAATACAGATTCCCAGAATAAACTTTTTTTAATTGTAAAATTATTGAAATCTATAAATGGAATTATGCCCTGAAAATCTATATCAAAAATATTCTGGTTAGTGATTTCTTTGTCAGTATAATTTTCTCTCAAAATAGAAACACAAGTTGAATCTAAATCATTGAGTATTATTTTTTCAGGAAAAAGATATTTGTTAAATATTCTACCAGAAAATCCGCAACCAGCCATAACATCCATAAATGTTTTTTCTTTTAATGAAAATCCATTATTTTTCAGGTAAATACTCATTGCTTTTAGAGCCCCCATTTCTTTTCTGATATCAGAATTATGAGATTTGATAAAAAACACTTGACCTATGTTAGCTGATATTTGTTGATTTAAATTTTCCAATTTTGGAATATTCAAAACTAAATCATTATCATAAGTAATTTTTAATAAATTATTCATATCTTTTCCTTTAGATCTATGTCTTTCAATGTATAGAAATTCTTAGTAGTCCCCTCTATTATACCCAAGGCATCTTCTTTACTACCAATGTGGTCATAGGTTTTCTCCACAATCTCCTTTGAAGTCTTCCCCGCTATAAATAATTTCTTCCATTGAATTACATTGAAAGTACAAGGGTTCGGGACTGATAAACCACAACACGTATTCACAGTTTCTTGATAACCTCCAGAATTTACAAAGTCTGGACAACCCAATATTATATCATATTCAGCAGCGATATTTATCAATTTCCTCAAAATTGCTTTCCATTGAATGTCCTGATTCATATACCAGATTTTTTCAATATCCAACCCAATTCTTAGGAAGTTTTTAGCTACAAGATCATTAAAATGTAGATGGTAAGTATTATAACTTTTTATGTTATATTGTTTCAACACTTTCATAGTATCTCTAAAATTTTGAATTGTATGATAACCGGGAATAAAAGGCTCTCCGTTTACCCCCACGTTTATATTGTTTTTCATATAGGTTTGACAGTGTTTTAAACGCTCTATAGGATTAGTTGTGGTTCCATGCTCGAATAACTCCCAATCCCTTTCTAATCCTGGAGTGATTATAGGCATAACAGATACCCAATCTGGCTTTTTTTTCAATATCTCTAAATCCCGATTAACAAGCTCTGTAAATTTTGTCTGGATTACAAAAGAAAAGTTGTAGTGTAATAACAATTTTATAACTTGTTTTGTAACCTCAAATTCCTCTTCTGCTGGTTGATAAGGATCAGTTTTGTTTCCTAACCGGATTGTTTTCTTTTGTTTAATAGCCCATCCCAATGAGGTTTTTGGATTAGAGTTTTTCATTCCATTAACAATTTTTTTGTGGAATTCTTTTAAATCTAAAGGTCGTAAATCCTCCCCCCAGGTTCTATTCAAACGACGTAAATAACAGTGCTCACACTTATTGGTACAATTCCAGTAGGTATCAAGTTGAAAAGAAAGTGGACAATAATAACTATCTCCCCTAATACTCAATCCTGTTTTCAATCTTTTCATTTCAACTACCTATATTCCAAAATACTATTGGGGACTCAAATTTATTTCTATATTTTGTAACCCATTTCCATGCCTTAAGATCATAATAAGGATTGCATGCAAAAGGACATTTATTATCTACCCGATCCTTGTAATTATATCCCTCATCAATAAGCTCTAAATCTAAATCTTCACATTGTAGATTATGCCCAATAGAATTTAAATAATTCTTAACAGCTTTTTTGCTACGACTATAACCCATATGGAGATAAATTTTACCCTTAAATTTAAATTTTGTCAACCCAGAAAGCACTCCTGCAGCAATTGTCCCGGAGGATATTGAAATAATCCAGGTTCCTCTCAATAAATTTTCTGGAGTGTAATTTAACAATTCTTTTTCAGTACTTAAAACAGATTCTCTTAATTTCAATCCATTTGGCATTAGATACCCATAAGAATCCCAATTTTGAAATAGTTTGCGAGCCTGATAAAACAACACTGCACTTTTAGTAGCTGGTAACCCTACCAATCCAGCATCTAATTTATCACACATTTTTTGAAATGGTCTTAATTCTGTTTCCCCTTTCAGGATAGGGTAAAATACAGTAACCGGAATTTTCATAAGTTGACAAATATAGCTAACTCCCCACCCAGCCTTACTGTGTCGAGAATCCACAACTCCAATAGAGGTGGGAGGAAATGAGGAATTCATCAATTTTATTATATGTTGCTCTACCCCTCTAATTTTGGAAAATGAGGGCCCAGGATAAGGGCTGCACAAATCCTCTCTTTTTACCCAAATCCCATCGTGTTTTTCCCAAGGAGTGCCTGAAATTGTTATCATTTTACCCTCTATTATTATTATAGTTTTTAACGTTCATATTCCACATCCCCTACCATTCGACTATCTAAATAAGGGCGTCCAATATCTAAACACTGTAAAACACAGGCTTGAGATATCCACCGGCGTTTATCCCGCTCTTTCAAAGAGCTTACTCTCATGATATTTGCCTCATACTCTTTTTCTGTTTGATTCAAGGCTATCATTTTACTAACATGCCCTAATTTTCGTATGTCCTCTGCAATATTTTTCCCTTTGGCATCTCTATCGAGAGCTTCCCTGTTAGTTTGACTTCCAGTGATGACAGAACAATTTCTTTTTTGAGCCCACCCCCGAAGCGTTTTCCATATTAAATCTATCTCTTGTCGATTTTCCCGGTTATACCGTTCCGGGACAATAATATCTGCATAATCTATTACAATAATATCCGGTACAAAATTTTCATACACTTCCAAATTTGTTAAAGAATTTTCAATATCAGCAAGAGAAGCAGTCATAGAAGGCATTGTTTCAATTCGCAAATCTGCTCCTCTCAAACTAAGCCTCATTTTTTTCATTATTCCCTCAACAGAATTTACATCAATAGAATTAATTTTTTTCTCTTCATGCTCTATCTCCCACTTTCCTTCTTCTTCCCCTTCCACAAAATGAGGATAATTTACAGTATTTTCATATCTCCCTACCCCCTGAATCATCTGCCAGGCCCGTCTAACCACCTGTGGTTCCGTCATTTCCAATGAATAAAATATGCTTTTAAATCCCATGATAGAGGCCTGAACTGCAAAATAAAGCAACCACCAGGATTTTCCACGGCCCATAGCCCCAAGAACTGCTACAAAATCTCCACGTACGATAGGCCCCACGGTTTTTCCAAGATCCCCAGGAAAACTAAACATAATTTCATCAGTCAGGGTAAAAGCCTCTATCACTTTTGTTGAGTCTCTCAATATCTGAACGGCTTCCCCGGAGGGACGTTCAACCCGCTTAAACCCTCCAACAAGAGATTCTGCATATCTCACATCTCCCGACTCAAGCGCTACCTCTAATTTTTCACTTAATCGCTGAAGTGACCGTTTTTTAAAATATTCAATAGATTGAGACGTAGCAAAAGGTAAATTAAAAACAGATGTTTTTTCCCAGGTTTTTGAAAGATTGGTAAGAAATTCCCCAATAAGTTCCAAATCTTCCTCATCTTTTATGTTTTTCCTCTCCCGCAAATAAATTTTTTGGACTTCTCTTCCTGGGGATTCTTTTGCTATTTTGAAATAATTCCACACCCACCCTGCTACCAACTGAGAATATGTGGACTCAAATAATTCTGGATTGCCTACAAGATGAATCTGTTGGAGTAATTCTGTACTGACTATACACCAGGTCAAGACCTGTAATTCTTCATTCAGATAAATTTTCTTTGAGGTGAGCTTCATGTTTTCTCCGTGCATGCTTAATTATTTCTCTTATCATTTCAGACCGACGAGTTTCCCGGCCCTCCATAATTCTATTATAGTTTTTCATTCTGTTATCCAACACTTTTACCCACTCTTCCTCTATGGTTCCAGCTACAAAAGGATAGTAAGCAAACACTCGATCAAAAGTGCTACCAATCCGGCAAATTCTGTCTTCACATTGCATATGTATTTCAGGTTGGCTACTCAACTCCAAAAAGCAAACGGCGGTAGCTGCTGTCAAATTTAGACCTATTCCAGCCGAGCGAAAATTACCTATCAATAAATTTGTGGAGGAAGAATTCATAAATTTATCTATTCTTTTTTGCCTCTCTCCCGTGGATATACCTCCATAAATCATCACTGAATTTTTTTTAAATTTCTCATGAACATACTCCACTACTTTCCGATGAAATGCAAAGCAGATCAGCTTTTGATCTTTGTCCAAAAATTCTTGGATCCATTTAATCATCACATCTTTTTTGTACTGAAAAGCTGAATATTGAAGATCAGCCAATTCTTTATCCCGAATATTATCTGAAAAATCTGATATAGATCCAAAAACAGCTTTCTCCGCCTCTTTGTATTTTTCAATATCCTTAATTTCTAAAGGTAGTGCAATTCTAATCTTTCTTGGAAGATCCTTTGCTACCTCTTTTTTTGTGCGTCTCAACATAATTGGTTGAATGAGAGCTCTTAATTCTTCTGTGTTAGAAGCTCCGTCAAAAGTCAATCCAAAAGGGGTATATTTTGGATCACAATATCGCTGCTTAAAATTCCAGGAACTATAAAAATGCCTGTGATCCAAAATGGACAAAATTGGATAAAACCTTACTGTTTTACTATTAAAGGGAGTACCTGACATCCCCAAAACCCTGGAATTTCTCCGGGCTAATTTCATAAATGTCCGGCTCCTAAGAGATTTCATATTTCCAATAGCTTGTATTTCATCTCCAATTATAAAATCCCAAGGATTTTGTATTAACTCTAACTCCCAATCGTGGATAACATCCCAATTTATGATAAAAATTCCCTCTGGTAATTCATAAGGGGTTTTTCCGAACAAAATAATAGGTGTTCTTTCCCCCCATTTTTTCACCTCTTCCCTCCATTGGAGTTTTAGTGAGGCTTCAGTAATAATTAGCACTCTGCTAAATTCTGGATGTAATCGGAGATAGGACAAGGACTGGACAGTTTTTCCCAGACCCATGTCATCAGCCAGTAACCCTTTTCCTTGTAAGTAATCAATAAACTGAACCCCCTCAACTTGATATGTTCTAAGAGGTTCAGAAATTTCCTTTGGAATGATTTTTCCTTTCCAAGGGGGCACCCAATTTTTGTTATAACCAACAGGGAGCAGAAAGCCAAATCGTTTAAGTAGTTCTCTGTTTTGAATTGTATCTGGGGCATACCAATTTTTGCTACCATCCCAGTACACTCCCGGAACTGACTCAACCTGGCTCTTAATTTTAAAAAATATTTTTGAGTCCATACATTTCCACTGGATTATTAATTCTGTAGTTTCTGCCTGTAAAGAGACTGTTTTCACAACTGGAGTATAATAACTCATCTTTTTCCCCTCAAACCTGAAATTTGTAAGGGCTTGTATACTCTCGTAAATCCTAAATCATTTCTAATTTCCTTTGCTTCAGTTTCACTAAATTCTGCGGGATCTTTATCATTTCCCCACTGAATTAACTCAACTTTGGTACCTAATGAGGCCAACCTGGAAGCTAATTTTTTTACTTTCCTTTGAGTAAAAGGTTCAGGGTCAAACAGAATAAAAAGTTTATCAAAACTACTCAATAACTTAATTTGATATTCTGTTAGAGCTGTACCAAAACTACAAACGAACCCCGGGCCCATTCGCCACTGATCAAAAGGCCCCTCAACTAATCCACCCAACGAAGAAATACATTCATCAAATCCATATAATAGTCTTTTGTAGTGAATTATGCTTTCCTCCGGAGACAAACCTTTGTAACGAAGGGGGTTTTCTCCTGTAATGTCCCGTCCAAGATAAGAGACTAATTTTCCGTGGGAGAAAACAGGGATTATAATTCTGTTTTTAAACCCAGCGGATGCCCAATTTGTTCCTGATATATGATACAACTGCTCAATTTTCTGAGGGGAAAATCCCCTAGATCTCAAATATTCTCTATGTTTTTTTCCTAATTTCTCTCCAGGTAACTCAATGGAGGAAACAGATTTTATCTTTTTATTGAGGATTTTTAATTGGAGAAAACGACCTGTGTACTGCCATTTTATTCTTTCCGCTTCCTCATATTTCACTCCTAACAAAAAATGAATTATTTTATCAAGAGGGTGCCCACCACATTTCCAACAATGATAATATCCTTCCTGAAGATTGAATCCCCCATGATAATTATCATCTTTACACCCTGGATAGGGGCAATTAATATTGACCCATCCATGGGAGGAATGGGGTCCAGAATCTGTATAATCAATATGAAAATCGTTTAAAAATTGATAAGCATCAAAACTCATAATTAAGATATCCGTCCATGATTACTTCCGTTCCAACTTGTAGTTAGTAAATTGGAGCTCACTCCTCTTCCTCTTTTAATTTTCCTGAACATACATCTGCCATCATCATAGCCCAAGCCCCTACATCAGCAGCTTCAAAAATAGCTTCTTTGAAATCTTGATGATTTATTGCTATTTCCAATTCTTTCAACTCCTCTTTTAACCCACTCAAAAGATCATCAAAATTAAGATTACTCCAATGAACTTTATGATCATTAAGGCTCAATTTAAATTCTATTACCTTCATAAAATTTTCAAGGGAAGGACGGGGAGTCAATTGTTGTATCATAGAATTTTTACTAAGTAGTGGCTGAGAGGACTGCCTCAAATAAATGGATAACATCCTTTCTCCATCTCTTGTCAAATACACTCCTGACCAATTCAAACCAGGTTTCCCAATTAAATGTTTTGACCATAAGCTATTCAAAATATTATATATACAACCCGTTGAACAGTCCATTTCTTTCATTAAAATATGAGTCAACCTCCCATTACCCAAATAGTGATTCTGATTGATTTTTATTATTTCCATTACTTTCATTTGATTTTCCATTCTCATTTTTTCCATTCTCCCTATTCAAAATTCCATGATTTTTACCCCCGCAAGAGCAACTGCATTTTTTACCTTTGGCATACCAACAACGGGGCCCACATTTATGATGACGTTTTTCTTGAAGTTCATTTATTTCAATCAAAGGAATAAATTTCATAGTATTTCCTGTTAATTATTATAGTTTTTTCTGACGTTTAGATATTATCTGTTTTATGGCTAATTGAATTGTAGCCTCATAGGAGGAATCTCCAGCTCTATTACCTCTCAGAATTTCCCACTCAATTTCTGCTCTCAGTTCCTGAACCTCTTTTTTCTCCTCCTCAGTCAAATCCTCAAATGTAGGGCCATTCTTTTTTGCTTTTTTCACAGGAGTTCTTTCAGCTTTAAACTCAAACTTTACCCCAAATTCTTTCCAGCACCACTCTTCAAACCTCTCCCATCCCCCGGCATCTGGAGCTATAGCACAAGGGCTAAGGCTTTTCCACTCCACAAAAAATTCATTTACCCGATCAAAAAATAGTTCCTCACTACCAAATTGGGGGGTCCAGTTATCTGCTGGATTTTTTGTAGATAAAAATTTCTTTTTGGCTCTATACCAATTCTGAATATATTTCAGGGATCTCCACCAATTTTCAAGATCCCCAGTACTCCACCCCTCTCTAAATTTTTCAAGACACTCTTCCACAGACTTTATATTTCTAAGATCAATCTGAGATTTGAAATTTTCTATATTTTTTTCTTTTACCCGTTCCTGTACCTGTTCTGGCCGGTGAGCAAGACAGTATAAAAACCAGGATTTTCCGGTGTGGGGGTTATACAAAAAATTGGCGAAATCATGTGTAAGGGTTTTTTTATTTACTGGCCAATAAGGTTCTTCAAAAAGGCGGCTATACCTGGCCACCGCCCGGCCAATTATGTTTCTAATGGAGTCTATCCCCATAGAATGCAAATCTACTCCATCTATTTTTTGGGAAGACCACCATTTTTTGTCCCATGTATGTTTTGAAATAAATTTACCTGATCTTATTTCCTGGAGATAAATTAAAGCTTTCTGAAGAGTTTTTGTAATTTCTCCTCTTTGGGTAGGTAATTGGTTTGTAAAGGAATTTCTTTGGAAAGCATACTCTATAATTTCATGAAAGGGATTATCCTCCCAAGATGAAATTTTTTCATCAATATCAGGGACTTCACTGAGAAGTCCCTTAGTATTAACGTTAGTTAATACGAATTTAGTTACTTTTATAATAGGATAGGAAATCGGTTTCCTATGGTTTTGTTCAATGGGGGAAATCTTTTCCTCTATTTTTTCAGGAATTTCTTTAAAAATTACAGGGGAAATCTTTTCCTCTGATTTTGATGTTTTTCCATATTTTTCATCGTATTCCATCATGAGTTCTTTGAGTACTTTTTCACTGAATTGATAGTAATTCTTTGTTGAAGCATCCAATTTATGAATTGTTACGATTTTTGCAGCTTTCAAATTAGCTACATATGTCCTGACTGATCGGGGGGTGAATCCTACAAATTCTGCTAATTTTTTTTCTGGGTAAAAAAAATAGAACTCATCATCTTTGTATACCAATTTTTGGTTTTGTTTTAGTTGCTGATATCGGTCAAAAAGCTCTCCCAAAACAAGAGCTGTTCCTACTCCAAATTTTTTCCATACAGGGACACTGAATAGTCTATATTGGTCTGATGTAATGGGATTAGGCATCTTCATAATCATCTCCAGATAGTAAAGTATCAAGTTTTTCTACGTTTACCCATATCTTTTCAGCTTTTTGATCCCAGGTTAGTAATTTTTTATTGACAAGATTCTTGATGAGGAAAATTACTTTTTCTTCTGAGATACCAATTCTGATGGATAGAATTTTCTGGATAGGGGTTTCCTTCATGGTTTCATTGGGGTTGCTTAATTCAGTCATTATGAGGGCTGCTTCAGCCCCAACTTCCTGAGTTAGTTTTTTGTTAAGTATCCAGTTTCCACAAGGGCTGATAGCATTTATTAGATAGGACATAAAAAAGCCTCCAATTGAAAAGCTCCACAACAGAAGGATAAATTCATTATTCTGGGGGACAGAAAGAAGAATCCAGACCAAAGACTGTTGTGGGGCCATCCCATTGGAGGCCATTTTTTAGTTTGGATTTCTTCTCCCCTCCTGTTTTTAGTCCCCCTGACTTTTCTTGATTAGTATAATCCCGCTATTTCTAAAAGTCTATAATTTTTTTTAAAAATAGTCAAATATTCTCTTGCTTTTTATTTAGAGTAGGTATATAATACCTATATAAGGTTAAGGAAAAGGAGATTAGAGATGACATTAGTTATTTTAGAAGACAATTGTAACGGATACGGCCAGGAATTTGTGGCGTATGTTGGAAAAAACCATCCGGAAATTCGCGTCGATTTTAGATCTCACACAAGCGGAGTCGGCGGCGGTTTGTTTGATGATGACGGCAACAAGCTGGATACACCTGATCTGTGGAGTGAGTTTTGTAGACAGTAAGTAATAGCCGAAACGCCGGATAACCGGCGTCTGCCGTGAATGGCCGCACGGCATTGATAAGGCAGGCCAGAAACAAATTATCTCATGGAGGTCAATTATGACCAGAGGATACTACGGGGAATTAACAGGCGATGGCGCCAATGAAGGAAGGGCGATTTTGTCCCTCGCGCTTAAGAGTGGACAGTTACCGCACGAATACTGCGACGTTGACCAGAAACATCGCGGATCAGCGTTGAATTACAGTATTTACGATGTTACAAAAAACACTGTAATTGTACAGCAGAGAGAAACGGAGTGTGACAAATACGGAAATCACCCTCGAAAATCGTATTACCGTATTGATCGCAAGCGGATCAACAGCAAAACTGCTGTGGTTGAGAAACTAGACAGCTGGAAACCGCGCATTGTAAAACTCGCCAAAACAGTTGACGAGGTAGGCGACATTATTGCAGTCATCGATGGGTCTAAACAAATCAAAATCAAAACCTCTGCCAGTAGTAGCAAAATTGCTTACAAACAGGTAGCCACGGTAGGGGGAAAATTTTACTCCATCTACGACGGGGAAACAGAATATATCCCCGGGAAGCGGATGACGCAGAGAGCGGCTGATGACCACGGTGGCGGTTATTATGTTTACAGATCCATCGATAAGGCGAAGGAAGCAGTATTCCCGGATGGCTCACAATTACTGTTGGCAAAAAAAGTAATATTTAAATGCCAAGTATCTGGTCACTCGGTGGAGTACAGTAATGGGAAAACTGCGTATACCAACCTGACACCGCTTGAAGTTGTATAATCAGTCATCCACACTCAGGAGGAACCAACAGGATTGCACGCCTTTGGCCCTCCTGGTGATTTAGTTGTGCCATGGCACTGTCTCTATACAGTCAAAGGAGGAGATTAGATATGTCATACAAAATTAGGTGCGATCTTACCGACGCGCAAGAAGCGGAAATTGAAAAACTCGTAAACGCAGAGGAGTACTACGATAGAGAGACGTTCCTGAAGGACGCCCGACGGTGGATTGACGCTGTGTCGTCTGGGCGCATGATTTGCCGCCTTGAAAGTATTTCCCGTCCAAGCGGAAACAGGCGTTTTTCATTTTACGCCTGCACGTATAGCAAGGACTTCCGGGAATACAGGTATCTGAATTTCGTAGCCTTTCTGGGATCGTTAGGGATAAAGGTTGACAAGCTCGGTGCTGTAAGGGCCGGGTTAAGCGGCCCATTTGAGATAAATCATCGGGTTGCACTCCGGCTTCGTCAGCTCGGACTGATAGGGAAGAACGCGTCGAGTGTTGTTGGCCAAAAATACATTCCTCGTATTTAGATGACGGATGCCGCTCCGGCGGCATTAAACTGCATAGCCAGCCTGAAGCCAGGCCAGGAGGAGAAAAACGATGTCATACAGATGGAAACCAAACAAGGCACAGAAAGCCGCATATGCTGAGAAAATGAGAGAAGCCGAAGAAAAATTTGATTTTATACAATCAAACGGGCCTATCAGAGAAGGGTGCTATGTCAAGTATGTAGATAAATCCACCAATGAGATAATTGAAGGATTTGTTTTATCGAGTCATTATGGAGACAAAACAGGTCAGCATACGTTCAGCGTTTGTGGAAAACTGGTAAAAGGCAGGAATCTGTATGATCGGTTATTAGAGCACCGACCAGGAGAGGAATCAAAACTTTTGAGAGACGCTCAATTAGGCAGGTATTAGATGACATATGCCGCCATAGCGGCATTAAACAACAGCGCCGATCACGAGTCCGGCAAGAGGAGAAAAGAGATGAAAAAAATTGATGGGTATTGGACTGATAAAAATAATAATAAATGGGACTGTGATAAATTCACGAAAACAGAGGCAGTAGAATTGTCTAAAACTATGATCAATTGCTCTAATTGCTGTGACTGTTCCCGCTGTTTCCGCTGTTTCCACTGTTTCCGCTGTTCCTGTTGTTTTGACTGTTCCCGCTGTTTCCGCTGTTTCCACTGTTCTGATTGTTTCCACTGTTCTGATTGTTCCCGCTGTTTAGGATATAAAGAAAATTCACCCAGCTGAGAAAACCTGAGAGGATAGAAAAATGACTGAAAAAGAAGCACAGATGGGGTCTTGCCGAGCACACATTACGGAATCAGAACGCAAATTGCGGGATCTATTCCGTGAGAATTGTAATAGTTTCCCCAAGAAACATGGCTCATGGGAAATATTTAGATTTCCTGATGAGGGAACTTTTCTCCAATGTGACTCATGGAATGGGGGGTTATCCTATAAGGTTGGTTCTGGGGAATATTCTTATTGGTTAGGGTTTGATGGAATCACTGTGTTTTATTTTGGATTGGATGGTGGTTGGCGTCATGAGGGGTCTGAGTACCAAGACAACGTTTTTGAGTTTTATTATCACAAAATGTTGGAACAAATTAGGATAGAAGAGGAGAGTAATGATGACAATAAACATTTTCGGAATTGAGGTGGTTATTGAGGCACATCGAACGAACGGAGCCAGTAGGTGTCTATATGAGGATTTGAAAAAGATGGGAGTTGATATCCTCCTGAGTGGTAATGATAATATCAAGATACCACTAATCAAGGAATATCGAAAACGAACTGGATCATATCTAAAGGAGTCAAAGGACCAGGTTGAGGAGTGGTTCGGGTGGAGGATGGATTGCATCTATGAGGCTGCTCGTAAAGATAAGAGCAAGGAGTAAAGAATGACTGAAAAAGAATCGAAAGAATTAACTATTGAGGTCTGGACGTATCTTGCGGAACATCCAGAGATACGCAGGAAATATGAATTACCGAAAATACTCTATGAAAAAATAAAAGACTTGGAGCTCAAATGCCCTCTCTGTGAGTTGTTTTTTGAGTATGCCTGTACTGGTTGCCCGCTTGCCACCACCGGGGATTGTTGTATGGATGGAGGCGTTTATCATTGTTGGTATAATGCCGAGACACCAGAAGATCGGAGCACAGCGGCTTGGGGAATCGTTAATATCGTCAAGGAGTGGAAAATATGAAGGACTATAAACTGTTTGCATTTACGGATGAAGAGAAAGAAGCCGTTTCTAAAAAAGCAAGGAATCTTGGTGTTGCTTATGGTGGCGTCTTACGCAATTGGGGTGAATTTGTATACATATACATAGAAAAAAGAATAGTAAGGACTGGAATTTATTATAAATACTTCAAAAACCATTCAAATGAATATATCTCAGTCCACGACTTTCTTGAACTTCCGGAACCAAAATCTGTATAGAAGCGTCTTGATATTCAGTTAATGGAGGAATGAAAATGACCAGAGAATGGATTGAACAGAAAATAAAAGAGGCACACAAGAATGATGTCGAGAAAAGGTTCTATGATTGCCCTGAATGCGGTGGCAGTGGTTTATTAGAAGACCCTGAAGCTCAATGTTCAGAATATCCATGTGAATGTGTATATGATTGTCCAGCATGCAACGGAACTGGTATAGATCCAAACAAAAACATTTCAGTCGATTTAATCCAGTTCATAAAAAAATGTATAGATTAAATGGAGGCGGTAAGAATTTTAGGGGAGGGCGGATAATCGAAATGGAGAGAAAAAAAGTATAATTATTATTTTATTGATAATACTAATTGTTTATGTTTTGGTATATAAATTCAAATTGTTGGGATAGCAGCCAGTATAAAGAAGTAGTAGTAGGAGGAAGAAATGGTTTTAAAGATTGGAATTTGTGGGAAAGAAGAAATTGGAACATGGAAATATTTTGAGAATATTTCAAACTTGATGATAACTTCATTCATATCAAACAAACATTATTTTGAAAAAGCAACTGGGATGCTTTGGTATGAAGGAGGCACTGGTACTGCCATCAACATGACAGAACATTTTGATAGAATGTTTGATAAATCCTGGTGTGTTGAAGATCGTCTGTATTTTTCTCTGGTGGAGTTTACTAACAATAAGGGTGATCAATTCAGGCTTGCCTGTGCGGCTGGTTCGGTTTATCTGATGAATGATAATGGGAAAACAATAGATAAATATTAAGTAGATGCTGGCTGCTATCTCTTTTAATTTTAGATTATGGGGGTTTTAAATGTTATTTGAAAATATTGAGAAGCTACAGATAAATTTGTATCTGAGTTTGGAAAAATTTTGTCGGAGAACTAGAGAATATCCAAGCAATTCAAAAAAAGTGAGAGAGGCCTGTGTTGATTTTAATCGTGAAACAAGAGAAGCAATAAGTGATTTTTGGGAACTCCCCTGTATTGAGGAGGAAATACCATGAAAATTAATAATGGGCATGAAACAATTCAGACAGGCTGTTGAAGAGGGGGCAAAGAAGGTGGAAAATATCGAACGAATTGGACCGGGACTATTTTGGTGATGAGTGGTTTTGATTAAAAAAAATACTATAGGAAAGTTTTTCCTATATAATTCTTGTGGGGGTGCTTGGGGTTTCTATCTCCTTTTCGCCAAGCCCCCCTTTTTTGTGCTATTTACTTATTTTTTATTTAGTCCTATAATATAAATATTATGGACGGACTAAGAGAAATTGAATTATCCCCTCTAGCTATAAAAAAGCTCACTCCCTACCTAGATAGTATAAAAGATATTGTCAATGGGGGGAAAAATGGGGACATAGTAAGGAATTTGGGATTAAAAGAGAGAGCTTTTGCTTGGTATTATTGCTATAATGGGGGGAATAAAAGCGATGCCTACCGCCGAGCTTATTGTAGTGTAAAAGTGAGCAGCAAAGGTAAGCTAATAGTAGATAGGGAAATATCGCAGGACTCACTTTATTGTGGTGGGGACAGACTCTACAGGAAAGCTCGTGTGCATGAGGCTATTTTAAAGATCAGAGCTGATATGGAAAGCAAAGTCCGTGAGGATGTACAGCAGTCCATTATTGATCAGCTCGTAGTTCAGGCCACTTATGATCCTCAAATGTTTGTTAATCCAGATGGATCCCCGGCGTTTTCCTCTTGGGATCAAATCCCTCCCAAATATAGATGTTGTGTAGAGGGGATAGAAACCCGCAAACACGGAAAAGAAGCTGATGTTACTACTATTTTTATTAAATTGGTCAACCGGGATCGGGCCAGGGAGCAGCTTCAAAAATTAGTTCCGGGATTATTTGCCTCAGACAGAATGGAAATTCTCTTCAAAACTCTTAACAAAGAGGGGAAAGAAGTGGGTATAGACTATGAGCACCTATCGGACAAAGCACTCAGAGCAATTATCAAGGCAAGTAGATGCCCTGAATCCTGATCCAGATATTGCTCGGATAATTCTATCTCGACGGTATCTGCTTGATTTCACCCATTACACTTTTCCAGCTTTTAAACCTGCTTGGTTTCACCAAGTTTATTATTCCATACTACAAAAATTTGCTGAAGGAAATTTAACTAAATTGATAGTTACTATGCCCCCACAGCATGGTAAAAGTGAGGGGTCATCTAGGCGTCTCCCATCCTACATGTTAGGTAAGGATCCAGAGTTGAAAATTGCTTTGTGCTCTTATTCAGCCACTTTTGCTCGTAAATTTAATCGGGTAGTGCAGCGAATTATCGACACAAAAGAATACCGGAAAATTTTTCCTATGACAAAACTCAATAGATCCAGGGTGGCTTATACAGCAGAGGGCAATTATTTGAGGAATACGGAAGAGTTTGAGATTGTGGATCATGGCGGAAGTTTTAAAGCTGTGGGTAGAGGTGGTCCACTTACAGGGGATAAAGTTGATTTTGCAGACCTTGATGATTTGTATAAAGATTATGCTGAGGGTAATAGTCCTGTGGTTCGTGCTGCAGTAATAGATTGGTACGAATCTGTGGTGACTACTCGTCTACATAATAATTCAAAACAGCTAATAGTATTTACCAGGTGGAATGCAGGGGATCTTGTGGGGTATCTCTCTGGGAAGGAAACTATTATTCCTATTGAGGATTTACGTCAGTTGGATAGCCCGGAGGAAGATGCTTGGTACAAAATTAATTTTGAGGCTATTAAAACAGGCCCCCCGAGTATTATAGATCCCAGAAAGGCTGGAGAGGCACTTTGGCCAGAGATGCACCGATTGAAGGATCTGGAAAGAGCTCGGGAAAGAGATCCTGAAAAGTTTGGGAGTTTATATCAGGGGGATCCCCGTCCACTTGAGGGGTTGTTGTATTCCCATTTTAGCACTTATACGGAAATTCCGAAGTTTAAAAAATTATCATTTTATGTAGATACTGCTGATACCGGAAAAGATTTCCTATGTGCAATTATTTATGGAGTGGGACTTGATGGAGTGGTGTATGTGCTTGAGGTGTATTACACCCAAGAACCCCAGGAGATAACAGAGCCAGAGCTTGCTCAGATTTTGATCAAATGGAAGGTTAAGGAGGGGGATGTTGAAAGTAATAATGGTGGGCGTGGATTTGCCCGAGCTGTGGATAGGTTAACTAAGGGAAAAATTGTCATTAATTGGTTTTTTCAGGGAGGAAATAAAGAATCCCGAATTTTAACAAATTCACCAGCAGTTCAGAGAAATATTTTATTTCCTATAAATTGGGTAAGCCGATGGCCAGAGTTTGCTACAGCCCTCCTTTATTTCAAGCGATTATTTCGAGCCAATGATCATGACGACGCTCCGGATTGTTTAACAGGAGTGTATGAGCATAGTGGGGTGGCTGAGTACGATCCAAAATTATTGTACAGTTGGTAATTATGAAAAAGGATGATACAAAAATAGTTAGAATTAAAGAGGGGGAGTGTTCCCAATGCATTCATAAGAATAATGTGTATGAATGTCGAAAATGTAATTTTTACTGGTCAAAGAGGAAGGAGCGTTCTGATGATACGAAATCCTGAAGAGAGAATGGATGGATGGAGGAATCTACTTAAAGGCATTGGTTCCCGGGGGGATGCTACTGAAGATACTCATTGGGGTACATATAAATTTATGAGTGATCAGGAGCTGAGTAGTCTTTATATTGGGGAGGGGCTTGGGAGGAAGATTGTGAATTCTTTTCCGGAAGATATGACACGTATGTGGATAACCATTAATGATGACGCTGATGAATATGTAAAAAAACAGCTCCAATATCTGAAGGCTCAATCTGTTTTCAATAAGGCTTTGTCTATGTCCAGGTTGTATCGTGGTTGTTTAATTTTGATGCTAGTTGATGATGGGGTAAAGGATTTGGAAAAACCGTTGGGAAAAAATATTCGTGGGGTTACAGGATTAAAGGTATATCCTGCCAGTAGAATTGAGACCGATGTTTCTGATCTTAATGAGGATCCCTCCAGTCCATATTTTGAAGATATAGAGGTATACCGAATCAGAAAACTCAGAGGTGGTTATTTAAGAGTTCACACTTCTCGATGTTTGAAAATAATGGGAGAATGGATTCCAGATGTGGAAGGGACAGCTCTTTCTTTTACTTATCGCTATTGGGGGATTTCTGCCCTTCAGCCTGTGTATGAGAGGCTCAGTAATTTTGGAGCAATGGAACAGGGAGTAACTCAGCTGACTCTTGAGTTTGCAGTGGCAGTCTATAAACTTAAAAATTTACTTGAGCTATTGGCCAATAATAATGAGAAGGCTATTTATCAGAGAATGGATATTATGGCTGCCAGTAAAAGTTTGATTAATGCTGTATTTCTGGCTGATGGGGAGGAGTTCGGAAGGAACTCGGTGTCAGTGGCTGGGCTCTCTGATCTTATTGATCGGTTTATGATGTTTTTATCAGCTGTAGCTGAAATTCCAGTTACTAGGTTGTTTGGTAGAAGTCCAGCGGGAATGAATGCTACGGGAGATTCAGATTTAGAAAATTATTATAGTAAAGTGCATGTGAAACAGGAGACTCAGCTGCGCCCCTGCTTGCAGACTCTTATAGATTTGATTGCCCAGCCCCAGGGGGGAAGCGAGAATGAGGTGACTTTCACTTTTAATCCCCTAAAAGAGCCTACTCAAAAAGAGATTGTAGACAATCGACAGACCCAGGCCAAGACCGATGAAATTTATATGAAATATGGGGTATACGCTCCCCAGGAGGTTCGGCAGAGTCGGTTTGAGAGTGGGTATAATATTGAGACGGAGATTGAGGGAGAGGGAGCAGAGAATTCCATCCAGGTAGTAAAGCAAACAGTTGATGCACTTGATGATATTCAACTTGCTCTTGATGAGGGAAAACTCTCCCCCAAAGCTGCTTTTAACCTCCTCAGAAAAATGGGGTTGGCTGGAACTACTGACTCATTCAAGTCTGAGATGGAGGGGAGAAAAGAGTATCAAAGGGAGCGGGTGGGTATACCGGAAAAAGATTCCGGTACACTTGACAGGTTAAAATAATGTCTATAAAAAACTGGGATGATTTTACCTCAGAAGGATACAAACTTACTGAAGCAGAGATGAATAAATTGGCCAAAGATATGATGAAAGAATATGATAATGCCTACAAGGATATATCTGCTCAGTTACAAAAGGTGTATAAAAAATATTTGAGTACAACAGATCCAGCAGATTATTACAATGTAATGATTGAGTTTGATCGGCTTAATAAATTACAAAGGCAGATTGAAGCGGCTTATACTGGATATTCGTTGAAGGCTGGATATCTCCTTCAGGAATCACAGAAGCTGGCTAACTCTAATAATTTTTATAGACAACAATATACCTTTACCTGGCTGGCTGACGATTTACCGGTAAAACTTTCCTATTCCATTATGAATCCCTGGCTGATGGAATGGAGTGTTTATGGGACAGAGGATGTTTGGACAGAAATATCTAAGTCTGCCAGGGAGAAAATACAAAAAACATGGGGAAGTTTGAGGGCTTATACTCCTAAAAACGGAACCCTGACAGATTTATTGGTTAATAACCGCCAGTTGGAACTTCAGAAAATAAGGCAAATTCTTTCCTCTGGATTTCAGCGGGGAGAGAGTTATACAAAAATAGCCAAGGATATTAAAAAAGTAATTGGATCCCAAGCAACTGTTGACGGAGTTACTCATTATTCTGGGGCCAAGGCATCTGCTATGAATATTGTCCGGACGGAGGGAACCAGGAACCTAAACGCCGGGAATTATTCGGCGGAAAAATGGGCTTCCAATCAGGGAGTAGATATCATTCGATTTTGGATATCTACTCTCGATACAAATACTCGGTCAGAGCATCAGGGACTTGATGGACAGGAACGGGGAATTGATGAACCTTTCACTGCTCCGGACGGGGAGGAAGCAATGTGGCCTGGGGGGTTTAGTTCTGCTGCTCAGAATGTTAATTGCCGGTGTAGTGTAGGGGAAAAAGTTTCTGGTATTGAACCCTCAGTGAGGAGGGGGAAAAATCCATCAACTGGTAAATATGAGATATTTGAGTATAAGAGTTTCCCTGAGTGGGCTAAGGATCATGGGATGAAACAAAATAAATATGGTAGATGGGTGGAATAAGGAAGGGGTACTGCTATGAAAATAAATGACAATCTGATGAAATACATCCAAGAGGAAGCTGAGCATATCCAGTTTGGGCGAGTGACTATAGAGCTTAATGAGAATACGAACCGGGTAGCAGTAGTGTCAGAAAAGAGGAAACATTTTCCCCTCAAACCGGGAGCTGAGGGAAAAGAGATGCGGATGGGATAGAAAAATGAATAACTACTATTGAAAACCCATTATTTTTCCACCATAAACCACTATATATAGTGTACTCCCCTCTATATACAGTGTAGTAATAGGTACGTAGTACCTATCTACCTACTATATAAGGATTTACTGAGCCAAATAACGGTGATTTAAGACACCACTAGATATGGGTGGTAAAACTATACCTTTGGAGGAAAAAAGATTGGGTAGGAGGACGCTATAAAGCTCAATTTATTTTGGTACTAGACTTTTTTTTGAGTTGGTACTATATTATATACAAAAGACGTGAAATCAGAAACAATTGCCAACCGAGACACGGAGGCGACCAGGTATAAATCTGGCCGCCTTTTTTATTGGGATAAGAGGTTGAAAGAATATGTTAAAAGTACGATCTGCTTCTAAGAAGTTTGCTACCAGTTTAATTTCCTCCGGGAAGATCAATACTGATGGAGCTTGGAAATTTACGGCAGCAGATGGGAATAAACTCTTGGGTAAAAACGGGGACAATTGGGAGAATTATGGCAAGTATTTTCTGGCAGAAGATACGGAAGCTGAGGAGGAAACAAAAGTCCGGTACAAATATCCGTTTGGAAAGGATGGGGAAATTTACCGGCGGGGAGTAATTGCTATTAAATCCAGAGCAGCCCAGCAGGAAGAGAATTCCATTATGGAAGCGGCTGATGCTCTTTTGGTAGCAATCAATAAAAAATTAGGGCTTGATGAAGATGATGGAGATCCTGATTCTTGCCCCACCAAGAAGAAAAAGAGTATGGATGGAATAGAGGATAGAGTTTCTCGGGTTGATTATCTTCCTTTTCCTGATGAGGAAAATTATATGTCCCAGCCGATGAAGGTAACTGAAGACGGGCTAATGAAGGGGCGGGCCATTCTTACCAATGTAGGAGTTTTTGTCTATATTTTGGAGGATGGTTCCACCCGTCGGGAACTACGCCCCCCAGAGGAAGTTTTTTCCTATGATTCTATTGAATCTCTTAAGATGCTGCCTCTTACCAATAATCATCCAAAAGAAGCTGTGACTGTGGATAATGTAAAAAAGTATCAGGTAGGTTTTGTTGGGGATTCTATCCTCCAAGATCAATATCATCTTTCTGGCCCTGTAACTATTACTGATGGAGAAGCTATTGGGGAGGTTCAGGGAGGAAAGCGGGGAATTTCTTGTGGATATAGGGCTAAGATTGAATTCAGCTCTGGGACTTGGTGTGGATCGGTTTATGATGCTATTCAACGGGATATTCGCTATAATCATGTAGCTATTGTGGATAAGGGACGGGCTGGGGATGATGCCCGATTTAAATTGGATCATCGTTTTGACGGCGTTGCCGTTGTTGATGAGAATAATAACAGGGAGAATGTTGTTATGGCTAAAATTATTATTGATGGGGTGGAGTATGAGGTGGACAAAGATATTGCCCGTCAAATTCATACCCTCAACAAGCAGGTAGAAGACCAGGCCGGTGAGATTGAAACTCTGAAGGCAGATAAAAACTCCCTTTCAGCCGAAAAAGACACACTGGCTGGAAAGCTGGATACTGCCAATGAATCTCTCAAAGACCTGGAAGGGAAAAAGTTTACAGAGGATGAGATTGACAAGAGGGTTCAGGACAGACTTGATCTTTTGGCCTCTGCGAAATTAGCGGAAGTGGAGGTCAAGGATGGGATGGAAGGGGATGAGCTTAAGAAAACTATAATTCTCAAGGCATTTCCAAAATCTGATCAGGCCAAACTTGATGGTGGTTCGGCAGAGTATTTAAATGCTCGATTTGATGGAGCTGTGGAATTCCTTCAGGAAAGAGGAGAGGCCCAGGCCCAGCAGAGAAAGGATTCATTTGATCCTCCTCTGGAAGATAAAAATCAGGTAAGCTCAGCAAAAGCCAGGCAGAATATGGCTAATGATATGGCTGATGCCTGGAAAAGGGATAAGGAGTAAAAATATGGGTGCTTATGATACTATAGATGTGGCAATTGCCGGTTTGAAACATGGGCTCAAGTCTGAGGTTGAAAGTTGGGTTGTTGGAGAGGCTAATGGCATAGAATTTGGAAGGCCTGTGTTTGGATACGATGGGGATGATAAAACCATCTACAAATTCCACAACGACAGAGCTAAACTGGTGTTTTCAGCAGATCTTATTACATTGAATTCTACAGTGGTTACTATTCAGGGAACGGCTCTGGATGCAGTAGTTTTTGATACCAATCACCTAACTACTATGAATTTGATCATAGCTGCTTTAGTAGCAGCGGGATATTCAGCAGAGTTGGATACGACCGATACAACTAATCGTACTATTTTTGTTGTGACCAAAGGTGCTACAATAGCCGCTTCCGCAGCGGTCACAGGAGGCGAATCCCAGGCGACAGTAGCTGTTACTTATGATTACAGTAATGAGCTTACTTTTGTAGGGGTTACCCTGTTTACTCAAAAAGAATATGCTGAAAATGCTATGTACAAGTATCAGGAATGTGCCAATGTAATTGTTGATGGTGGAGTTTATGGCTCTGCTGGGGAAGCTGTTGAATCCAACACCCCAGCTTATGTGCTTACCTCTGGTACTTATATAGGGCAGTTTGGGGACAGTGGGTTCACAACTTCTGCTAGATTTCGTGGGGATATAAGCGCTGCTGGTATTGTTCGGATGACTGTTGCCGGTCAGAGCGATTAGGAAAGGAGTGAGATATGGCTTCAATTGCGGAAGGATCCATGAGGTTGGATTCAAAAGAAAGTGCCTTTTTCCAGAGGCAGGTTGAGTATGTAAAGACCAGGACTTATGATACTAAATACAAAAACCTCAAAGCGGTGACCCTTATTCCGGTGAGCACTGAAGCTCCTTCCGGAGCGGTCAATATTGTCTACAGGAGTTTTTCCCAGATAGGTACAGCAAAAATTATTGCTGATTATGCCAAGGATTTTCCCCGTGTTGATATTTACGGTACTGAAGAGACCGTGAAAGTTTTTGGGATTGGGGTGTCTTATGGGTACTCCATACCGGAAATTCGGCGGGCAGCTATGGCTGGTCTTTCCCTTGAGCAGCGGAGAGCTAACACGGCTAAGAGAGCCAATGATGAGAAAGTTGATGGACTTGCTTGGGATGGGGATTCTGATTATAACATCCAGGGTCTAATTGACTATCCAGGAATTACAGAGTACACAGTTCCGGCAGGGGCTGCTTCCACTAAAACTTGGGTGACAAAGACTCCTGATGAAATTATTGCCGATATGGCTGGTATTATATCAGCAGTTTCTGAGGCTACCAATGGAAGGGAAGAGCCCAATCAGATCATACTCCCCATAGCTCAATATCGGCTCATAAAAACTACTCGGATGACAGATGGAGATTCCAGTACCATTCTCAAGTTTTTCCTGGATAACAACCCAGGAGTGAGTGTAGATTGGGTAAATGAACTTGATGAAGCTGGAGCCTCATCTACTGATAGATTTATGGCCTATACCCGGGATCCGGATCATCTGACCCTTGAAATTCCTCAGCCGTTTGAGCAGTTTGAGGCAGATAAGGACGGTATGGAGTATGTAGTGCCATGCCATTCTGAATGTGCTGGTGTTATTGTATATTACCCCACAGCTGTGGCTTATGGGGATGGGATTTAATCCCTGAAACAATCAAAACAGGAAGGAAGGAAGGAAATAAATGATTGTTGAGAATACAAAAGTGGGACTTTTGATAGTTCCTATGGTGGTCAGGAATGTAGTGGTGAAAAACATCCATCTCATTCCAGGAAATAATGAAGTTCCAGCTGGGGATTGGAGCAATTCCCGGGATCTTGTAAAAGATAAGATTGAGCTGGGAGTGGTAATTGAACATGGATCTCCTGAGATTGAAGAGTATTCAGAAGAGTGGGAGAATGAGAAAGGGAAAAAATATTCTGTTTATCGTACTCGGATAAAGAAAGTAAAAAACTTTCGGGAGATGAGCCTTAGAGATTCTGAGGATATTGTAAAAAAAACTTACAATATGGAAACTCTGCTTTCCTGGAAAAAACGGGAGTCTCGTGATTCTATCCGGCTGGCTCTTATGAATCAAATTGAGGCCGTGGAAAATTATGGGAAGGCAGGAAAGAAGGTAGGATAAAGTAAATGAGTGCCTCATCTATCCTTGATACAATTGCCCCTCAATTCTCTGAAGATTCCAGCAAAGCTGATGTAATTATATTGGCTCAGCAGCAGACAAGTGCTTCCTTTTTCGGATCCAATTATGATCTTGCTGTAGCTTATCGTGCAGCTCATATGATGACTCTTTTTTCTCGCCAGAACGGGGCCCCTGGAAATATTAGTGCTAAACGTATAGGGCCCATTACACTTCAATATACAGCTGGTGGTGGTCAGGAGAATTTATTGGCTACCTCTTACGGAAGATTTTTGACAGAGTTGATGAAGAGTCGCCAACCGCTACCTTATGTGTCTGGTACTTATGGATTGCTGGGTTTGTTATGAGTATACTTGATTATTTTTCCGTTGAGATGAATTTAACTTTTAACTCATTTCGGGAAAAAAATGTCACTGATCCATCTACTGGGAAAACAACTAAGACTGAGGTAGGGGTGGTTACCGGGGGAAAAACTTTCCTGTATCGTAATTCTCATGCGGAAAAGATTATTGAGGATAGATTTGAAACAACCTTGAACGGTATTTTGATTATGGATCCTGGTTTAGATGTAGCAGAAAAGGACAGGATTCATATTTCTGATTCAGATTATATTGTTGTTTTTTCAGATGATATTGCCTATCAGGGGGAAGTACTTCAGGTTTTCGTGAGGAAAAAAACATGAGTTCTGGGAAAAAGTCTGAGTTAATAACCTATGGGGATCCTATCAAAGGAGCTAAGAATTCCATAGGGAATGGAAATATAGCAGTAGGAATGCTTACTGCTACTCAGGCAAAATTATTAGCTCCAGTTAAAACAGGACAATTCAGGAATTCCATTCAGTGGGAAACCCCATCCAGAAGGGGTGGTATAAATGATTCCCCTGGGGAAACTACATCTGAAACTTTGGGCAGGCATCCGTCAAAAGATGAGGCTTTTGTGGGATCCTCTTTGGCTAGAGCTGTATGGTTGGAGTATGGAACCAGGAAAATGGATCCAAAACCTTCTATTCGTCCAGCTGGTTTGGTTGTAGGAAAAGCTGGAGCCACAAAGCAAGAACTTGTTACGATTGTTCAGGATTTTATCAAGCAAGCAGTTAAGAATGGTCCGAAGAGAAGGTATACAAAATGAGTGAGATTTCTGTTCTTTTGTACACTGCCTTGCGAACTGATGTAACTCTCCAGGGATTATTAGATTCTGCTATTATAGGAGGGGTAGATTTTTATTTTATTTGGAATTCTACCTTGGTTCCCTCCACAATAGCTACAGATAGTAGTAATGAGTATGAAGTAACCAGCTCCATGAAAACCATTAATTTTTACCTTTTGGAGCCGGAGGATCTTACCCTTTCATATGGGGAGCAGATATTTACCATAAATTGCAGAGGCCCAGAGGAAGAGGACGCCAAGAATATTCAGAATGCTGGGATTGATTGTTTAAATAGAAATTTATTGGGAGAGTCAGAGGGGTTTATGACTTGTTCCAAGCAGGTTGTTATTCCTCCTTCGCCTGGTGGAGATGATAATTACAACGCACCTGTAGAGGTGACAATAAAAAGCAGATAGGAGGTATGAACAATGCCTGTTCAGACTACAAAAACAGATTATATTTTCTTTCCTGATGGAGCTGTGGTGGCCGTTCAGGATGAGTCGGGGGGGAGTTGGTACGATGTCGGGGCAATTAACTCCTCTGTAACCAACACTTTGGAATATGATGAAAATCAGGTAGAAACAGCAAATGCAGGAAAAACATCCAAGCAAATTAGGAATATGAGAATGTCAGGTGGGTTTACTCTTATCAACCTTCAGGCGGAAGGTATCAACAAAATGTCTGGAGGAATGTTTTCTATTACTAATGTTGCTGGGGGTGCTATTTCTGATGTTGTGGATCTGACTGTAAGTTCAGGATGGGAGGATGGTGCTATTTATCCTCTTACCATGAATAGTACAGCAAACGGAAGTGTGAGAACCTCATCGGCCCCTGTACTTACAAGTGTCACTCTTAATCCAGATGGTACTCCAGAAACGCTTACAGCAGGGACAGATTATGTAGTGGTAGCTGATTCCCGTTCCCCCTCTGGCTGGGGAATAACTTTTATCTCAGCTAATATGAGTACAGAATCCCCAACAACTTATGATATTGAAGTTGTTTTTGGAAGCAACACCCCAGTAGCAAGAACCACTATGACTGGAGGATCCTCCACAATAATTTTAAATGCCTATGCTCTCAAAATTACTCATACAGATTCCAACGGGCTTGTGAGAGAGCTTGAGTTGTATGCAGTTAATCCAACATCTGGAGGGTTTCAGTTCAATTTCAAGGGAGCCAATGAAGACGGAGTGGAAGAAATGCCCCTTACTTTTGAGGCTATTTTGGATTCTACCAGGACTGATAAGGATCAGCTCTTCTCTTGGAGAGTTGATTCCAACGCCGCTTAATAATTTGTCCTCCCTCCTCTCTGTCTTCGGGTGGGCCCCAGCGGAGATAGGAGAGGATAGTGGATAATGTAATTATTCTGGGGTCTATTTTTTTAGGGAGGAAACTAAAAATGGCAGGAAAAGAAGTAATTTTTGATTTTGATGGTAAACGGTTCACAATTGGATTTGTGAGTAACTATGTTCAGCAGCTACATGCAAAACTGATTAATTTAACTCAGGAACTTCAGTCAGTCCCGGCAGATATGCAACAGGTTCAGGATGAAGTAATTGTAGCTTGTGCAGAGTATATGGATGGCCCCGATGGAAAAGAGGATGTTTCTTTCAAAAGCAAGGTAGCTCAGGCCCGAATCAGGATTGAAGGAAATAAAAAGGAAACTAAACTCAGAGAAAAGATGCAAACTATTACAGCTGAAATGATAAAAGTCCGGGAGGAAATTCTCAAGGAAATTCTTACCTCCAATAAATATGAGTTTGAACCTGATTTTTGGTACAAACAGATAGAGTCTATAGAGTTGGAATCTTTTCTCAGAATTTCCCTGGAGAAAGACAGTATAGGGCAAAATAAAAAAAAAGGAACAGCTCCGTAACTTTTCATCAGGATCGGTTGTGGAGTGCTTTGAATAAATACTGGCGCCCCTTATCCTGGGAGGATTTTATGAAAGGGCTTGATGTGCCAATGACCCAAGAGGCTATAAGTATATCACAAATACCTAAAAAAGAGTCACTTAGAATATGGGAGCCAAAAACTATGGGGGTGTATTAACAAATGGCTTTGAAGGTACTGGTGGGGGATCTGGTTTGGAGAATAACTGGGGACTCTACTGACTACAACAAAAAAGTTAAAGCTTCAGAGAAGTCTGGTCAGGCCTTACTCAGTACTATGACTAGAGTGGGATCTCTTGTTGGAGGGGTCCTTTTTGGTAAAAAATTAATAACCGCCGCTTCCAATGCGGAAGAAACTATAAATAAATTTAATGTTACTTTCAAGGGGATAGGAGACGCTGCAAATGCTGCAGCTTCGAATCTTTCTGATTCTTTTGGTTTGTCCTCTCAAAAATCACAGCAATTACTTTCAGATACAGCAGACCTTCTTCAGGGTTTTGGCCTTACAAAAGGCAGTTCCCTTGATTTATCTACAGCTGTAAATGAACTCGCAGTTAATTTGGCCTCATTTACCAACTATGAAGGGGGGGCTGAGGGTGCTTCAGCTGCATTGACAAAAGCTCTTTTGGGAGAGAGAGAGCAGGTAAAATCACTTGGTATTGCCTTAACAGAAACAGAACTCAAGAAATTCGCTGCTGATCAGGGACTTGTTTGGGATCAATTAGACCGCGGGCAAAAGGCTTGGATTACTTACAAGATGGCAGTAAAGCAAAGTCAAAATGCAATTGGAGATTTTGCTAGGTCTGAGGGCTCTTTTGCCAACCAAACCCGGATTATGGAAGCGAATTTACAGGATTTTATGGTTACATTAGGGCAACAATTGCTTCCGTTGGCCACGCAGATTGTAGCTAAAATTTCTGAGTTGATAAAATGGTTTGGAGGGCTTGACGATTCAGCAAAAAAGTTAATTTTGGCTATTACTGGTATTGTGACTATTGGGCCTTCAGTAATATCTGCTATTTCAGGGATAAAAGTTGCTGTAGTTGCTTTATCTGGGGCTTTATCTGGACCAGTAGGTCTTATAGTTTTACTTGGAGGGGCTACAATAGCTCTTTTGAAGTTTGCTAAGGCCAAGGCTGATGCATCCAAAACAGAAGAGTTCGAACAATTTTCTGATGATTTGAAAAAAATAGCTTCAGAAGCTAATCTTACGGCAATTCAGTTTCACGATATGATTGATATGATTGCCACTTCATTTACTGGGGTTTATACCGCTGCCGATGCAGTTGAACAGACGAAAATAGCAGCCGAGGCAATGGAAATTCCTTTTACAGCTGTGGCAAAAATAATTGAGGAACAGAATATCCTTCAGGGGGAGATGCTTGAAGCCGTAAAAGCTCAAGCTGATATTGAGAATCAGAGGGAGAAAATACTGGCAATTGCCTCCACCAGAACCCAAGATATGGCTTCCTACACAGAAAGACGTCGGGAAGAAGAAGAGAAAATTCTAGCACTTATGGAGGATCAACAGAAAATCCGGTTAAAAGGAGAAAATGATTATAAATCGATTACAGATGGGTTAAAAGGACAATTGGAAGCTATAGGGGAAACAGCTGAGGCGTATAAACAACTCAGTTTAGAATATGATAAGGGTGCTGAAAAGGCGTCAGCTGTTCAGGGAGCTCTTGATGATCTTATTGCCCAAGGGTATAAAGCAGAAAATCTTAACATTCAAACATTAATTGCTACTTATGGAGATTTGATAACCATACAAGAGGAGGCTTCAGGGTCTCTATCTGAGGAATTTAAAGAGCGACTGGCAATTCGAGCAGAGGAAGAGAATATAGAGCAATTAACTCTTCAAGCTCTTGAAGATAAAAAACAAAGAGAACAAGAATACCACGATCAATATATAGCTCATATTCAGGAAGAACTGAGTTATTATAGTATATATGCTGGATCTGTTGGTACTATATTTACAAATTTAATATCTTCTATGACTGCTGGGGATGAGGAATTAACTGCCTCCAAAAAGAAAAATTTAATGACTCTATACCGATGGCAGCAGGCAGCAAATATAGCTCAAATTGCAATTGATACGGCTTCTTCTATTGTAAGACAGTATAAAGACCTTCCAATTTATTTGGCAATTCCCGCCTCAATTATTACAGCGGCGGTGGGAATTACTCAAGCGGCGGTGGTAGCATCTACGAAACCTTCCTTTCAGGAAGGTGGTGTTGTTCCGGGAGTATCATACTCTGGAGATAATATTCCAATTTATGCCAACAGCAAAGAAATGGTTATCACCACAGAACAGCAGAAAGAACTTTTTGATATTGCCAATGGAAAATCTTCTCAAGTCACCCAAGAAAGCTCACTTGGGGGTTCTTCCGGAGTTGGAGTGGTTAATCTAACTGTTCAGATAGGGAGTGAAAAATTATACGGGCCTATACAAATAGCACTAGATAATAGATTAATCATAGTGAAGGAAAGTTCTGTGATAAAAGGCAAATGAAATGAGAGTATTATTTGATAATTTACTTAATGATGATATAACTCTTTCAGCAACTAATGAGAACACTAACTACCCAGTGGAACGGGTTTACAATAATACACTTGAATCAAAATTTAAGGCTACAAGTAATGTTTCTGTGATTACTGCTGAATTTACTGAAGATAAAATTGTGTCTTCTTTTGCCTTTGGAGAGCATAATATTGAAACAGTTACAATTACTTTTTATAATTCTTCTGATGTTTCTATTGGATCTTATGAATATGAATGGGATGATATTGTTTTTAATGCTGAATATCCTACAGGAATTGTTTATCTAAATACTCCCGTTTCGGGGGTAAGAAAAATTACTTTTGATATTATAGGTTTAACTACCCCTTTATATATTGGTGGGTTGTATACAGGGCAATATTATCAAATGCCCTATTTTTCTGTAAATCCTACAGTTTCCTTTCCGACTACCTCTGATCTTGAATCTTCTGATTATGGTGTGGGGTTTGAGCAGGATGGCGAAACCTTGGAAAAGTTCAAATGTACTTTTGATGGGGTAGAATTTGATGAATATGATGATGTGGTACTATTTTTGAAAACCATCCAAATAAACAAACCAGTTTATTTAGACAGATGGGAAGATGATTCCCGTTTTCGGGCTCTATTTTGTAGCAATACCACCTCAGCTCCTGAACTGAAAAAAGGGGAAAATGGGCTCTATTTTTCAGATTTTACTCTTGATTTTAAGGAGAGAAAATAATGGCGATAACAAAATATGAAAGCCCCAGTTCAACAACTCCTTCTTCTTTGGGGGGTGATTATAATAAACAGGTGGCTATTCAAAATGTAATTATTAAGGGGCTTAATTTTGTTTCTCTTACAAATTGGGATTCCGGGACAGATGTACCTCAAGTTGCTTCTGGTTCTGTTGTCGAATGTGATGGGGAACTCTATCTGACAAATTCAGACACAATTATTGATGCTACTTCTATCAGCAATGGGGTTGTCTATCTATTGTTCAACAATACTGATGGTTCGGAAAAATATGAATGGACAAATACTGCCCCAGCTTGGGACACAGGAAAAAACGGTTGGTATTCAACATCAGGATACCGATTTACTGGACATATTGCTACATATGATTCAACAACCCCAACTTATAGCAACAAGAGACAGATATTAAACTGGAATAATGGGTTAGAAACTACGTTTCCGATTGGTGGGTGGGTGTAATGGCCATAAATAAAATAACAGCACCAATGTTGTATTCCTCTAGCTACACTCCCAAAATTCCAAGAGATTACCAGGCCCAGAATAAAAGGCTTGAGCATGGAACCCGGGGTTTTAATAGTGTGACTTTATCTACTCCATGGAACGATCCTGATTCTGCCTATGAAACCCCGGAGGTTTTGGCCGGGTCAATTATAGAATCCAATGGAATTTTGTATCAACTTACCACAAACCAAACAATTTCTGAATCTGGGCTTTCCCCTGGACGGGTACATTTGTGTTTTAATGATGTTGATCAAGTATTTGAATTTTCTTCCACGGTTCCAGTCTACAGTAAAAAACGGCACGGTTGGTATTGTGGTAGTTATCGATTCACTGGTCATACCTATTGCTGGCGAGGCGTCGGAGATTGGGTGAAACGTTGGCACTCAGGGTTGGTTTCTGTTACCCCAGATGATCTTAACGGTTTTCATTTTAGCGGAAGATATTCTAATGGAATAAATCAATTCTGGAATTCTTCGGCTTTCTATGACAACATTTCTCCAGGAAGAACTAATGCTTTGCGTGGAATTTGTAGGTATCAAGGGAATTTATATTTAATTGATAGTCCAGCTTATGGGGTTTCAGAAAATTCTTATGTTAGAAAAATGAATGGATATTCTACTACTCAGGTTTCTGTTTTAAATTTAGGGCTTACTTATATTTTTGGTATTTGTTTCATAGATGGGAATATGGTAACGATAGGGAAATATGGCGAGAGTGGTTTTACTGTAAGAATTTATGATGGGTTTTCTACGGTAATTACTAATTCTTTCAATATTAGCATAACAGGTACTTCTACCCTAACAGGGGGTTGTTGCTTTACTGGAGATTATTTGATGGTTGGATTTGACTATAATATTGGGGTTAATGAAAGTGCACGAGTCCAAACTTATACAAAAGATACTTTTGAGCTTGTTGATGATATTCGTTTTGGTGCTTATAGAATCTATGGAATTGCATGGGATGGAGAGTATATCATTATTGTCGGGGATGATACTTCACCATTTGGAAATGTAAGAATAATGGACGGAATTTCTTCTGATGAACTTTCTTCATTTTCTGTTTATGGGACAACAGGAATCTCTTATGGAGTAGAATTTGATCCTTACGGAGGGTTGTATGTCATTGGAAACTCAGGAGCTACTGTTTATAGGATGGGGCAATATTAAATGATTGACACCCTCTTAAAATTATCATTACCTTATGATGAGACTCTTTCATTCCTCCCCCAGGGTCAAGGGGTATACCAATGCACTTTAGTTAAGCCCGCCAGTTATACTGATTATTATTCATTGTGGGATTCCTCATATATGAATCTTGTTAAAATTGTTATCAACTCTGTTAGAATAGATTCCAGTCCTTATGCTAAAAAGACAAGTTTGGCTGATTGTCTTTCTGATGAATCTTCTTTCTATTATGATATTTCTGCCTATACTCTGTATGTTCATTTTCTTTTTGATAGTCTTTCTACAACCTCTTTTTGCATTTGGGGAAAATTAACAGGGTTTTCATATAAAAAATTGCATTACATTAACGATGTTGAGTTCCAGCCTAGACTAAGAAATCCATCATCTTTTTCAAGAGAGGTAGACCCATTCGAGGTATCAAAAATGGCTTTTCAGTCTTCATCTGCGGAAATTGTAGCGTCTGACGGGGAAGAGGATGATCTCATTATAGAACCAGTTCCGGGATCTGAGGCCCAGATTGTTTTATTTGAGACAAAAGATGGAAATGAACTTGAGTTTTATACTGGAATAGTTTCATCTGATAATGTTACTCTAAAAAGATTAAAAATATCATTCACAGATAAGAGATTCTATGAAAATAATAAAATTCCGTTTTCAAAATTTAGTATAGTTGATTATCCGAATATGGATGAGGATCTAGAAGGAGAACTAATCCCAGAAGGATATGGGTTTATCAAAGGTGCTCCTTGCTCCAGGATGGATTCAGTTTCCTCTTCAGGTAGTATTTTATGGAAGTTCGCTACTGATGCCACCTCCATTTTAGAAGTACGAGGGATATTGGATGGGGAAGAAACTGTCTTGTCTACTGTGTTGGAAGATGCTGTAAACGGAGAATTTTATATTACATATTCGGACAGTGAAACTTATGAGGATATTGTTGTAGATGCAATTTTTAGGCCACAAACAAATCCAGCAGATATTTTGGCAGCTATGAAAGAAAAATATTTAGGATATGCCTATGATGCTAGTAATTACAATACAATCCAATGGGAGAGTGAAAAAGCCTATCTTGATAATGTTTATCTTTATATGAATAGTCAAAAAAAGTTTTATGAGTGGGTTGAGAATTTACAGAACGGAACTAATCGTCAGTTTGTTTATGACATTGGAGGGGATGGGCGGAGTACGATACATGTGAATTATCCCAACAGAACTGATTCCTTTTCCATTCAGCCAGAAGAAATAAAAAAAACTGAGCATGAATCCAATCGGGATTTTACTAAATATTATTCTCGTGTGGTGGTTTATTATGCTGAGAATTTTGGTCTTGATGAGTACCCATCAGTTGAAAATATTGATTATGAGGAACAGGCAGTTAGGAATTATGGTTTTGAAGAGGAAGGAAAGATTGAGAGTTTGTTGATTACTGAATCAAATGCCAATGATGCTGCAGAAATTCGGGCAGAAGATCAATCAACAGTAAGGACTCTTCATACAATCCCTCTTCATATAACAAAATTAGCTCAGCCCACCCGTGAATTATATGAAACAGGAACTGTTGATTTATCGATTCCAGCCAAGGAGCAACAGGATCCTAAAACAAAAATAAAATTTACCCCTGCTGCAATGGATATTATGGAATTTACCCCCTCTGCAACGGATATTGTAAAATTTACATATAATAAAATAGTTCCAACTAAAAAAGGACGGGCTTATTTTGGTACTATACGAGGACAGGTGATTAGTATAAAATTTGACCCGGGAGAAATGACATATAAATTGGAAATTAGGGAACGACCGGAGGTTGCGTAAATGTCTACAGAAGAAAGAAGACCAATTTTTAGCGTTATAGACTGGGGGACAATAACAGGGGTCAGCACTCCTCTTTCTTTGGCCTCAGTATTAGCCGACGGAGAGATATATTTATTCAGCAATATACCAGGATATTCAGATGAGTTAGCTTTCAAAATTGGAAACGGTTCAACGACTTTAACAAATTTACCTTGGAGAATTTTCACAACGGATAAATGCAAGGAATACAGTAACGATTTAAATGATATTGCAGTAAACAGCATCTATAATATAGATACTAATGAGGTTACATCTGCTCCCGCTTTTCCTGTTACGGGCAAATGGGCTTTCATCTATACGTTAATGCACCCCTACAGTTCACAAGCTTACCGAACGCAAATATGTTATGCGATGAATGACAACCCCGGGTATATTTATATTAGGCATAGAGCAACATCTGGTTGGACTCAATGGTATAAATTATGGACAGAGACTACAGATGGCCCAGGATCAGGTATGAATGCTGATTTATTAGATGGGGCGCATTTATCTACAAATACAAATTTAGGCACAAGCAATACTTTGGTTCCCAGCCAAAATGCGGTTAAAACTTACGTGGATAATAAAATTACCAGTGGAACTATGGATACTATTTGGACAGGAACAGCTACGAGTGGAACGCAAACGCTATCTTCTGGATATAAGTTTAGTGATTATGACACACTCCGTTTTACGTCTAAATCTACTGGAAATAATTTATCAACAACAGATATAACACTCAACAATTGGCAAGACTGTAATGGTACCATTCATAATGGCCTTACTGTTGGATTTGGTGCTTCTTATATAGTTTATATTAGGTATATTTCCGACACATCATTTTCGGTTACTTATGCATCTAACGAATGGATGTTAAAGGTTGAAGGTATAAAATTATGATAGAAAAATATTATGTTTGGGAGGGACGTAACGGAATTGAATTTGGTTCTGGGAAACCGGTTGATATTGACACAATTGAATTAGAACTAACGGATGATCAGAAAGAAAACCCTAATGACTATACATTGACAGAGGGTGCCATAGCAAAAAAAAACAGATAAAACAATAGAAGACGGAAAAGCGGCAATCGAGGCAGCTGGAAAATTGCCTAAATTAGATATGTCTTCAACAAGGAGTCTCAGGGCTGTAGTCCTAGCCCTTGTAAATGGAGAAACGCCAGACGACAATGATCTGAAAGCGCTTAAAGAAAATGAATATGCAGCTATTAAAGAAAGGAGGAAATTATGAGCGATAAGGGGTATGCCATCATGAACAACATTTTCGGGCAAAACAAGGAAAAGGGGTTTTTTATCCTGTTTTTGATCATCGTTTTATTGTGTGTCATTTTGGGATCGCTGGGGATAGTTTCAAGTGTAAAAATCGCTGGAACAAGCATTGAATTCTCGGGGAAAGAGGATTTGACAGAGATTGTTTCTGGCGCGGTTGAGGATTCCGTCGCTCCTCTAAGGGAGAATTTTGATATGTTTTATGATTTTTATGTCTGGAATGAGGAACATCTTTTGACCGAGGAAATAAAAGATTCAAATCCTGCTATAGCAGAGCACGCCAAGCTGGCACTTGCAATCCTGAAAGGGGAAAGCCCACCACTTCCGAAATAAAGGAGATTTGTAATGAACAGGCCATATTCCTTCGAGTGGATCGAAGAACAGGAACCGGCAACATTGCCGTACCGTCCCGGGGCAGCATTCACGGGGGATGATTTCGGCCTTCGTAAAGATTTTTTTGGATCGCCAATACATCCAGGAACTGACCGAGGTGGTAGCCCAGATGTACTACAACATCCTTTTGGTGGTGCTTATCTCTGGAAAATGCTCCCCAGGGGATATGCTCTTGGGTCTCTTTTGCGCATTCTCCCTGCCGACCCGGCTAAAATTGAGGTTCAGGTTGCTCATACTTATTCGTCCGAAAAGGACGATGTGGACTCCGGGTCTTGCCGGAAAGGGGCTCAACTACCTGGTATTCATGTAGGGGATATTGGGCTGGCGAAAGGGCTACATACTCACACAGATGTATTGATCCCTGCAACCATCGATAATGTTTCATGGTTGAGAGAATTTGACGCTCAGTATATCGCTGACGGGAAAATTGTTGACGAGAATTTTGTTGCCTCACATTGCGAGAAATGGGGGCTTTCATTAAGAAGCTTTACGGTCAACATGGTGAAACAGATATCGTCCTGGAATATCTCAGAGGCCGGAAGGCATTACATTGTAAGAGATGCGGTGCCAGCATATAGGATCCCTCTATTCGGGAAGGGCCCGGTTATTTTCCTTGACTCAAAATATTTTTTACAGATATAAGAGGTGTCCATGAAATCGGAAAAAATGTATAAGGGAAGGAAATTCATAGTGTTGCTTATATGTGTCCCGCTCTGGGTGGCTCTCGGGGGATCTCTTGTTTGGCTATATCACACCCATGGATCAATCCCAATGGCTTTAGGAATAGCATTTGGAACACTGACAAGTGTTTTCCCCGGTTATCTGGGGGTAAATGTTGTACAAAAAAAGATTCAGAGTGGACTACAAAACATGAAATAGAGGTGATTATGTGTCAAAACTTAAAAAGAATATTGTTTGTATTTTTATTGGGATTTTGCTTCTCGGTCTCGGGTTTTCCGGAGGGTATTTGCTACAGTCCAGAAACGTTAAACAAGGTACTGAGATTGCTCGGGAACTCAATAATTATATTGGACAGCTCAATAGAAACAATTCAGGACGAATACAGCTTGACGTTGAGCGAGCTAAATACTATGCCAAAATTTCAGAGTACAATAAACAGCTTGAAGCAAATAGACAAGAGCGATCTGAGTATATTAACCAGCTTGAGAAAAACCGACGAAAACGATCAGCTTATATTAACAAACTCGAATCAGACATTATTGAATTTACAGAACAATCAAAACAAGACAGAGAAATTAAACAGCGGCTCATTGACGATCTTGCAAAAAGCAGAGACAACCTCAAAAGAGCAGCTGAAATTTTGGCAAGAGAAGCAATTCAAGAAGGTTATTATGTGGATGGGTGGGGCAATAATAGTGACAAGTAGTGCTTACGGCATCGGTAGATTACATCAATATTCTAAGGATCACTAGAATTTTTATTTATCTCTGCTCCCCCAAGCCACTCCGAAAATGAACCCCACAAAAAAAGTAAATATTATAATCCATAAAATCATTTTTCTATTTCCTTTATAGTCAAAATATCTTCTGATTTGTGCAACAAAACAATAGCTGCTCGCTGGTTAACTTTTAATTGATCTATTTCTTGTGTTAAATTGTTATTTTTATTCATAAGTTCTTTAATTTGTGTTTTTAATCGAGTAATTTCACCTTTTGTTCGTTCATCTATTTGGTTTTCTAACCATTTCCTACGTCGAGGAATAGCTATAATATAATTAATAAAAGCTCCCAGGCAAAGGCACCCAAAAATAAAGATAGGAAAAATTACTTTAGCGTAATGAGCCCCCAAAGAAAAAATATTCATATATACTCATCCTCCATAAATCTGTGATTTAGTAGCCATTCTTTTACCCATATAGGAGAGTCCTCAAATCCTACATTCAATATATTTCCAATCTCTTCACAAAAATAAAATCTTTCCTTTTTTCTTTCAAATCTATCCACTACCCCTAGTGAATAGCAGCGTTCTCCTGAATAAATAGGGATGTTCAGAATAGAACAA
>Ga0307445_10000023_pt1 | contig 58801 bp, 60 predicted proteins | sample SalMarSW160330MG_FD_202147 | JGI IMG/M metagenome (GOLD analysis project Ga0307445, IMG submission 202147) | Salt marsh sediment microbial communities from the Plum Island Ecosystem LTER, Massachusetts, United States - SW1603-30 | ecosystem: Environmental > Aquatic > Marine > Intertidal zone >... | reverse complement strand
ATTTACGGTTTTGATATGGATATGGCATTGGATACTACTCCGTAAATCCTTTTGACTCGTGAAAATCATTTGTAAAATCTTCAATACCAAGTGCAATTCCCTTTGCAATCTTTTTTTGATACTCCGACGTCTGTAAATTAATCGCCTCATTCTTATTTGTTACAAACCCTACTTCAACGAGAACGGCCGGCATCTTGGAAGCTTTCAATACATAAAAAAACGCGCTTTTTACCCCCCTGTCCGCACTCTGCCCGCCGATGGTCCCCCGCAGACGTTTTTGAATATCACCCGCGAGCCGCATACTCTCGCGTCTGTATTCTATATCGACGATCCTGTTGAGTATCTCCTGTATATACTCATTATAATCCTTAATTTCAAAATTGAGTACAGAATTCTCCTTCTGTGCAACATCCCTCGCCTTTTCACCAAACGGGTCAATCGAGAGAAAGTAGCTCTCAAAACCTGAGGTGCCCGGTGTAAAGCTGACATTTGCATGAACACTTACGAATATAGGATTACGGAATGGTTCAACCTCATTTGCCATGCGCCCTCTCTCCTCGAGAGGAATAAAGCGGTCGTCCTCGCGCGTCATAATGATAGTTTCGCCTCTGAGACGCCTCTTAAGCTCCTTTTTCAGCTCCTCGGCTACACCGAGAACAATGTCCTTCTCTTTTAATCCTCTGTATCCGATACCACCAGGATCTTTACCGCCATGACCTGCATCGATGATAATTGTTTTGATTTCATGATCTGTTCGGGATCGCACGTTCCTTTTCGGTGCAGCAGTATTCATTCTATTCTGTTCCGGAGGTTCTTCAGGCCTTTTTTTAGAACCGGAATCAAGTGTAAATACCGATCCGTTGTATTTCCACGGCACTGCCTGTCCGAATACCTCCTGTAAAATGAGGTCAACACCATCCGCTTCAACAGTCGGTCGATCATCGTAATTCTGCAGGGGATTTTTCAAATGCACAATCCTGTTGCCGATATACACCCTGTTCGAGTTACTGATAAAAATGATACTGTCAGCTCCCACGTCAATCCAGAATGTACCTATTATGGGAGAATACAGATAATCGAGGTTGAGCGTTTCAACAACTGCGGTAAGCGGGACATCCTGCCTGCCTGCCTGGTATCGCGGTGCCGCAGCGGAGCAGGCTGCAAAGATGACGGCCAGATGCACAAAGATGCTAAGCCTTTTTAATCCCGTAATACTCAAATGTGTCACCTAAACGCAGAATTTGTGCAAATACGGAATACAGTTTTACCAGAAGAAAATAAATTCCCGAAGCGAGTGCGCCTCTGTCTGTGTTAATCCCGATGCCCACTCTTTTTAAAAACCTTTCAGGGTGAATGCCTGTGATACAGATATTTTTTTTCCTGAACCCGTATTGTTTTAACAGTTTTACCAGGGTTCCCGGTCTCGTGTCAAAGTAATGATCTGTGGGATGTGAAGACAGATACTCACGCCTGTTTAAACGATAGCTGATACCACCCCTGTTCGGCAGACCGATAGCAACAAGCCCGCCGTCTCTCAGCAGCAAACGTACCCTTTCAATTACTTTTTCGACATTATAAAAATGTTCTGCAACGAAAAAAAGCGAAACAACGTCGACAGAGTCGTTCTCATACTCCAAATCGAGAAAATTACCTGTTTTTACATCCAGAGAGAGGTTTTTTACTGCCCACTGTCCCGCATAGGGGGATATTTCAACCCCCTCCACATCCCAGCCTCTCTCACGAGCAACCTCTAGAAAAAACCCCATTGCGCAGCCGATATCAAGAAGCCTCCCCTTCTCTCGCGTATAACGCTCGACGATGTCAAGCCGCCTCCTGCCCGCAGCGGAAATATTCTCCCGATCCTCTATGTACGTTTTGCCGTACTGCCGCTTGTACTCCGAAAGAAAGTAGCTGCTTTCTGTATACTTCGCGTCTTTATCTTCGCCAAAGGAAAACAGAAAAAGGTCCCTGCACCGCAGGCACCTGAACAGGGTGCATGATTCAGTTCGTTTAAGCACAGCAGGACGGCGATGTTTGAAGAGGCAGTCGGTTCGTCCTGATGAAGCGGCCCTCATAATGATTGCGGCAACACGCGAAGCACCCCTTCCGTCGACGAGTACTGCACATTTCTCGGTATTTTTCCTGAGTGTATCTTCATCATCAACCACTTCTTTTAGCCGCGGCCAGAAATCCTGTTTTTCAATCCCGCCGAAGTACCCCAGGTTTGCAGCCGGGACTGTTTCAGCGAGGGTGAAGTGATACCTTGAGTGATTAAAAAGAACAACGGGAGTGCGGAGATAGAAAGCTTCGTACATGGTCATGCCGAACGAAGTGATCAATACCTCTGATTGGGAAATCAATTCGAATAGATTGGGGGGGTTATGAATAACCCGGCATTCACCTTCTACCGTCTTATGCCGGTAAAGCGGCCCAGTAACAACTACCGGCGTTATCCCGGCGCTGTTGAGAGCTGATGTAACATAGCCGGTAAGATTGAAGGGATCCTCACCTCCAAAGCAGACGAGTGTGCCGATCGACTTTACTGCATCAGCGGTTTTCAGTGTGCGGATTTTCTCATTGAGGATCAGGTAATCGGTTCCCTGCAGGTTCCCATGAACGGAATTTAGAGCTGGAAGAGTATACATCGAAATAAATGAAAGCTCACTCCCTGGACCGCAATCATCAATCGAGAGTACCGGTGCAATTCTGTTCAAAGCAGCAATTTCATACCGGCCGGTATCGCGCATATCTGAAACGATAAGATCAACACGGCCCGCATCCTGAACACGTTTAAAAATCTCTGTACCGGAAGGGATGTTTATTAGCCCGGATAGACACCCTGCGTCTCCACGTGTGATGCAGAGGCCTGCAGAAAAAAGCGAACGACCCGCACGAATCAAGGAAACGACACGCATTAAATGCCCAATCCCGTATGATGCACTGTTGGTTTCACCACGGCTAGTTTCACCACAGGCTGTGCAGAAGAGTACCCTCGGTTTTATATCCACCCCTTTCCCCGTATTCTGTTGTCGAAGCGCAGCCGACCGGGTCCATCCGGCCTTCGGTCGACAGTATAAAATCCCGTAATTACTCGTCACACAAATCGAGATAGGCAATAACATCCCGCACCAAAATCGGCCGGCCCGTATAAAGTGCTCTATAAATCCGTTTCATTTTCTCATAATCTGCATGTGTATCGACAGTCAGCTGAATTTCCGGCCTGTGGAGCAGGGCATCGGGCCTTCCCCGGATAATTCTGAACTCCGTTTCATGGTTGTACATATACCTTGTGATATGCTCCCTTTCCTGCGGATCCGCAGCCCGCGCATGTGCATACAGCAGTGCAGCGCTTTTAATCAACTCGATCCCGGTTCCATAGGGAAGCCCGGGAAAGGTTGTCAGATCAGCAGCCCGCTTACGGTGGAGAAGCACAGTCTTATCGATATACTCTATGCAAACGAGGGGATTGTCCCCTGTAGCACGTATCACTGTATCAACATTATATGTTTCGACGGCACTTACGTAACGCGCGAGCACATCCTCTTCACTGCCGACAACAATACGGGCACCGTATTCCACTGCGGTCGGTTTAATAAAGGGAACTGTATCTTCAGTGGTGGCAACAATAATCCCGTCAGGCAGTTTTGCACCTGAAAGCCTCTGTAAAATATGTTCAAAAATGCTTTTGCCGTTCAGGGGAAGTAGTAATTTTCGATGCAGCCTGGTGGAGGAGAGTCTCACCTGCAGGATTATATAGGTGTTGCCCATTTGGTTACCCGGCCTGCCTCAAAAATTGAAGGTATAGTACTCATCACAAACATCACACCAGGTATCGTATTTTTTGCGGCAGTGATCGATAAAATGCGGCTCCCCTCTTTTCCAAATATCGGTAGGATCATCTTTGAATATGTTGCCAAGAAGTATCTTTCCGTTTATGTCCTGCTTGCATCGGGGGATATCACCATTGCTGAAAACGACAATGTCCCTCTGCAGATGCCAGCACGGCATTCTTTCGAGCGGCGTCAGGTCTGAGGATGATAAAGCAGGCAGAACGCCGAGATAGGAATTGTACTTCTGGATTATTACCTTCGCTCCTTCGGCCTCCCAGACATCAAAAAATTTCAGCATCTCGTCCTCATTGCTGTCCATCCGCACAAACTGAACATAGACATTCTTCCGCTTTTTTGAAAGAAGATACCGTATGTTTCGCTCAACTCTGCCGAGGCTCCCGTCTCTCACAGTATTGTACGTATCTTCCATTACCGCATCCACCTGAAAAATAATCGATAGATTGTTCGTAGCGAACCCTGCGATAAAATCGGAAACCTGCGGCGTGCACTGTATACCATCGGTTTCAATGATAAGATGAACATCCTTTTTATCGAGCGATCGTTTTATTATTTCACTGACATCGGAATGCAGAAACGGTTCCCCAAGATAGGAAATCGAAACATGGAGCCCTCCGGCAAAATCAAGGATTTTGTCAAGAACAGCAGCATATTCTTCAGCATCCATCTCGCGCTGCTTTTTTTTTCGCAACGACAGCGGCGAATATAAGCATCTGCCGTTCACCTCAGGTGTAATTTCTATCTCTGCATAGGATGGAAGAGTCCTCACGACAGCAGGAAAATCCTCGAGTATAATACAGAACTTGTCAAAACTGCACCATGCCCCCGCCCGATCGATGATTCTCTGCACCAACAGCCTGTTTCGTTTCTCCGAGGTTGTGAGCTCGAGCCGTTTCAATCTCATATTCTGATGAGAAAAATAGGTTTCGATGTCAAAGGAGTTGATTTCCTTTGAAATAGCTGTAAAAAACGAATCCCTCTTGATCGGAGTGTCGTCATCTTCGAGAAGCGTCGCGAGTTTAGGCAGCATCTCAACCTGCAGTATCTCGGGGGTAAATCCGATTGGAAATCCCTCGCCATACGTATACTCAGCTATCTCCTCACGGTGGACCATTTCCATCTTTTTCACAATTTCAATGTCTAAAAGCGGTGCGTCGAAAAAGAGGTATATAATATACTCGTAGTCCTGTAGTGCTTTATACAGCTGGTTGAACACATGCCTGGTTTTTCGGTTTCCAGCGGTGATCCGTTTGATCCCATCAGCCCTGGCCCCGATCAATCTCTCTGCGGCCTGGTCGGTAACGATGAAAACATCATCTTTAACCAGGGAAAACACTTTTTCGAGCAGTACCGAAATCCCGTCTGTTGCGCCGAACCTCCGGGCCCATGTTTCACCGGCGAGGAGGGAGTTGATCACAATTGCCTTCTTCATAAGAGGTATACTACAGCAAAAAGAATCCTGCGTCAATTCTTAATGATTGACAAGGTCTTCGAACACCCTTACTCTAATTCTATGAACATCGAAAAGATGGATATATCCCGTCAGGATGTACCCCGGCATATCTATACGGTGGATGAACTGACAAAGAGCATCAAGCTCATTCTGGAGGAAAATCTCGGCGATATCTGGGTAAAAGGCGAGGTGTCAAACTGCAGAAAAGCTGCGTCGGGACATATATACCTGACACTGAAAGACGATAAATCAGTCGTGCGTGCAGTTCTGTTCAGAGGTCATCAGTCGAGTATTAAATTCGAGCTCGAGGACGGCCTGACCGTTATTGTCCATGGGAATGTAAGCGTCTTCGAAAAGCGCGGAGAGTATCAGGTTATAATCGATTTTATGGAGCCCGAAGGTCTTGGCGCCCTTCAGCTTGCGTTCGAGCAGCTTAAAAAAAAGCTTGCTGAAGAAGGCTTTTTCGATGAGGCGCATAAGAAACAGATTCCTCCGTTTCCGGATACCGTGGGTATCGTAACCTCACCGACGGGAGCTGCAATACGCGACATTCTCAATGTAATCGGCAGACGATACAGCGGCGTGCACATCATCGTATACCCCACTCTCGTGCAGGGCAGTGAGGCGGCTCAGAGCATTGCAGAGGCTATTGAAAAAGCAAATGAAAGAAACGAAGCCGAGGTTCTTATCGTCGGCAGGGGAGGTGGCTCAACCGAGGATCTCTGGCCCTTCAACGAAGAGGTTGTCGCACGCGCAATATATAAATCACGTATTCCCGTAATCAGCGCAGTTGGCCACGAGATAGATTTTACCATAAGCGATTTCGTTGCCGATCTTCGTGCCCCAACACCATCCGCAGCTGCGGAGCTGGTGGTGCGTAATAAATCCGAGCTTATTCGGCAGCTCAAGGACCGTACAGGCAGGCTTGTGCAGGCGGTTCAGAACATGGTCCAGCTCAAAGGGGAGATGCTCTCACGGTATACCACCGATGCTCTGAGAACCAGGACAGAAAATATACTGCGGGAAAAACAGCTTGTTCTCGATGATCTGGAGAAGATGCTAAGTATTCACGTAACCGACATTTTAGGTAAAAAACGCTCCTCATTCGAAAAACTGGCGGGCGAGCTCAACGTGCTGAGCCCGCTCAACACTCTCTCACGGGGGTATGCAATAATTTCGAGATCAATAGACAACAGGCCGGTGTTCTCCTTTTCAGAGGTGCAGAGGGATGAAGAGATCAAGTCCATGTTGAAGGACGGCGTAATACTCAGCAGGGTATTAAAAACGGAGAAATACAACCACAAACTATAGGTAAGTGAACTTTCAATCTTAAAAAGTATTAACCGATAAATGCCTGATGGTGCACTTGCCTAATGGTTTTTACCGATAAAGTGTATACCTGCGGCACGTAATGACAAGCAATTGTAAAATTATGTACAATCATTTTTGTATGAAATTCTGGTACAAAAAATGGGATGCACCGATGTTCGTCTATTGAAGTCTGATGAGCCTTATTCAGCCAGCCGCAGGACGGATGGACCAGAATTCCAATGGATAAAACCATTGATCCGTCCCCAAGCGTTGTTAGTAAGACGTACAGGGTTCGAACAGTATTAAAAAAATTGATAAAAATTATGGAGCAGCTATGGACCAATCTATAAGTTTCGAAGATGCACTGAAACGCCTGGAGGAAATCGTAAAAGAACTGGAAAGAGGCGATGTCGAGATAGAGAAGGCGCTTATGCTGTTTGAAGAAGGAACGAAATTATCCAGGATATGTGCGAAGAAATTATCACAGATTGAGCGGAAGGTTCAGATCCTGACAAAAGGCAAAAACGATGAAGATGTATTGGAGCTCTTTCAGGATATTGATGAAGAGCAACAGTAACAGGACCAAACTTTTTTGTGGATTTGTGCAATATGCCGATAATAAATACCGTATATCAGCCCAAAGCAGGCTGCATTCTTTCAGGTAATAAACAGGCAGGTAGATGAAGATACGCTCAAAGGTATTGATCGTCGTGCTTCCCCTTCTGGTATTTCCCATGGTGCTTGTCGGGTTTTCTTCCTTTATTTCCGCTAAAAATGGTATTACAAAGGTTGCAAAGGAATTTTTGAGCTACAAGACACTTGAAATGTACAAGTACTGCCGCAGGCAGGAAGATATTCTCACCGGTACGGGACTGACAAATCTTGGTGACTACCGCAAGATTGCAAAGAGTTCCGCGCAGGAATACGCCGATGCGATAAGACTTTCTGAAACAGGCTATTTTATTGTATTCGATTCAGCAGGAAACCTCATTTTTCCCCGTGATGTCATTCAGGATGCATCCATCCGACAGGATGTATCCATCCGACAGGATGCATCCATTCAGGATATATCGGGACTGGAATTCTTCAAAGAGATTACCGGAAATGAGAAAGGCCTTATTACGTTCACTCTCAACAGGATAAACCGCGTCGGTTATTATATCTATTTCAAACCCTGGGACTGGTATATTCTGCTCAGTGAGAAGGATACCGTATTCTTCAAAGACGCACACAATATACGAAAGCAGGTCGCCTATACCCTCGGTCTTACTCTTATTGTTGCCGCAGGCCTCATCCTCCTGTTTATCAAGAAATTAACCGACCCAATAGGAAATGTCGTCCAGACAATGAAAAGCATCATTACAAGCAGCGACCTTTCCAAACGCGTCCGGATAGAATACGACGATGAAATCGGCTACCTCGCAACATGGTTCAACAGGATGGTCGGCGATCTCGAGCTCGCCTACAATCAGGTAAAAAAATATGCATACCGGAGCGTGCTTGCAAAAAACAGCGAGGAGCGGATCCGGCATATTTTTCAGAAATACGTACCGGGCGAAATAATCGATGAAGTGCTGAAGACGAAGGGTGAATCGCTGCTTGTAGGAAAAAAACAGTTTGCGACTATCCTCTTCTCGGACATACGAAGTTTTACCTCCATTTCCGAAAGTCTCTCTGCCGAGGAGCTCGTCAAATCCCTGAACACCTACTTTAACATCATGGTTAGTATAATAATCGCGCACAAAGGCACTATAGACAAGTTTATCGGCGATGCGATTATGGCTATTTACGGCGCCCCCGTAGAATACAAAGATGATCCCCTGCAGGCCGTTTATACCGCAGTCGAGATGATCGGAGCGCTGGAAGATTTCAATAAAAAACAGGTTCGTATGGGAAGGCCCACGTTCAGAATCGGAGTCGGGGTGAATACCGGAGAGGTGGTAGTCGGAAACATAGGCTCGAACCAGAAGCTCGACTATACCTGCATCGGAGATGCGGTCAACCTGGCATCGCGTCTCGAAGGATTGACAAAGATGTACGGCGTACCGATTATCATCAGTGAAAACACATACACCTATGTCAAGGATTCTATCCCTATCCGTGAGATCGACGCTGTCAGGGTGAAAGGAAAAATACGGCCGGTAAAGATATTTCAACCGTATAAAGTACTGAGTGAAAACCAGAAAAAGGCCTATGATCAGTTTAATGACGGCATTCAACACTACAGGGACAGAAAATTCGAGGAGGCGTTAAACCTCTTTTCATCTTGTGATAAACTACTGCAGGGAGATTCCCCAAGCTCGCTCTACATGGATCGTTGCAAAGAGCTGATGGTGAATCCTCCTGCCGAGGATTGGGATGGCGTATTTACGGCAAAAACAAAATAGAATTTTAATCGTAGGCATACTGCTGTTTTTTGCTGCAGGTCTCCCGGCTATATCGCCTGCGACGGCAAAATGCAGCCTTATATTTTACGATCCGGATTTCGACATCTCAATGGGATCAATCGGTTACTTTGCCGGAAGTGGTGAAAATAACCCCGTGATCAGTCCCGGTATTTATTTCGGAGGGTACCTGGGTATGAAAAGCCCGCTCTTCGCAAATTATTTCAAAACACAGCGAATCTATAACATATTCGAGTTGGGTGTGGCACTGAATGAAATTACAATGGACTCAGATTCAGGAGACAGAGAGCTTCTCATAACTGTTCCACTGCTCATTGATTTTGCCTACAGACTGAACATCACAAAAAAATTACTGTTCCTTCCGTTTGTCGGAACAGGATTTTCCTTTACACATATCCCCCATATAAGTGAAAATTCCACAAACATTTCGCCTCTTATAACCGTTGGAGCCCAGCTCAAGTACCTGATAACCGATACCGCCTCATTAAAGTTACAATTCGATTACGGTATTGCTCTCGACAACAGAACAGACAGCGGTATTATACAATTCATCAAAGTAAGATTTCCCGTACCCTTTATCCCGTAACCTGCACAGTCAAAAGGTGTTGCCTATCATCTAACTTCATCGAGGGGTTATTGGGGTGTATTGGAGAGGAGCGTTATTGGAGGATACACTCGTTGCACGACGCTCAGGAGATCGAAACGATATCGCCGATCTTGATTTTCTTTTCGAAGTACATAACCTTCCCCTTAGAAATGGTGGGGTATGCCTCCGAAACCATAACATTTCCAATAAACGTCAGCTTCTCACCTTCTTTCCTGTACACACCGAGCACGTCTCCCCTCTTCACGCCGTCCTTCGTGCCCAGATTGAAGAGTAAAGTGCTCGAAGAAGAGAGCTGAATAACCACGCCGGTTTTTGCCTGTTCTCCGGTAAATACGACTGCAGACTTTTCAGTGCCGGAACGGATCTCCTTGTTGATGCGGATAATCTCTGAAAGTGCAACATCAGTATAATCAGACTCCTGGTATTCTCTGATAATCTCTTCATACTTCTCCAGGGCTTCTGAATAATATCCGTTCTCATAGGAGTGTCGTGCGCTTTTTATTATTTCATTGGCAGCTTCATTCATCTGCTGCCGCTTTTTCTTCGCCTCCTGTTGCTGCTCCAGGGAATTTATGGTGCCTATCTCCTTCAGAGAGTCCCTTGTTTTTGAAGATTCCGGATACTCGGTTATAATCGTTTCAAGGGTTTTTCTGGCCGATTCATACTGCCCTCCTCGCTTGAAATTCATGGCAGTTTGAAAAAGCGCATCTGCATTCTCATCAATACTCTTCTTCTCACTCGTCGTGCGCTGTGCAATTAATTGTTCGAGAATCGATTCAGCCCTGGCGTATGCTCTGTTCTTGTAGTCAGTGGCACCGGCAATGGTATACACGGTATAGTAACGCGACAGAGCCTCCTTCAATTTACCGAGCTTTTGCAGCTTTAAGGCAGATTGAAAAGTTTCAGCAGCGACTTCATCCAAATCCACCCGTTTCTGCTCATTTTCCGCCAGCGAGAGCACATTACGCACAAGCTTTTCCTCTACGTCTAATTCCCTCTTTTCACCGACCCCCTGCTGTCTCGCCCTTTCTATGATGGGCAGTATAGTATTAAGCTCATTGATTCCATTGGAATATTCTTTATTTGAAAGGTATCCGAGCGCTTTACTATACACGGCATTCAGCTGTTTTCTGAAGGTGATGTATTCCTGCTGTGAGGTTAGTGTACTCTGGAATTTTTCCTCGGTTGCCTTTAACTCCGCCTGCTTTTCTCTTAATTCCTGTTCGATCCCCTCGATTCTATCACTGTAGAGGCTTATCTCCCTGTTCAGCTCACTTTGTTTTTGCTGGAGCGCTTTCTCATATTCCTGTTTCGCTTTCTCCATCTCGTCTCTGGCCTGATCTTTCGACTGGAGCAGCTCCCTGTTCAGCCGCATCCTCTCCTTCTCCAGCTCTTCATCGACATTTGAGACGCCACTTGCCACAATTCTCTGCCGCGCCTCCTCGAGCTTTCTCTGAAACTCCTCGTTAAGTGCCTGTTCCTTCTCCGAAAGAATTTTATCCTGATTCTCCAGAAAAAAATCTCGCTCCTTTTGAAGGGTCGAAAGCCTCTGTTTAACTTCACCGAGCTTCTTTTTCTGGTCAGCCACCTCCGCTTCCGACCGCCGTCGTATCTCCTTGATGACCTGCTCTTCAACACCTGATACACTTTCCCCGACGACCTGTTCCCTGGATCGCTCCCTGTTCATCATGATGTAAAATCCAAGCCCCGACGTGAAAATAACAACAATCGCCACATTCACTATGAGCGGGAGAAGCAACCCTTTCTTTTCGCTTTTAATAACCTCGTCTGCGTAGGCTGTAGTCTTCTCCTTGTTGATCTCTTGCTCGATCCGGTGATATATCTCATCTTCACTCACCTCTGAGAAGAATTCATCCCGCTCACCTTCCTCGAGCCCTTCCTGGAGCTGCGCATAGTTGACTATCTCGTCAACCACATCCTGTGAAACCGGCTGGTCACTGTTTGTGATATACTGCAGATCAAGAACGGGAATCAGCTTTTCCTCGGCCCTCAAAAAATATTTTACCGGCATCCGTTCCCCACCGCCGGGAATCTTTGCATGACCCTTTAATTTTATGTATCCCTGCACCCTGTCTACGGTAAATCCGTAAAAATTTTTCTGATCTTTAATAAACAATATATGTTCTGCACGCGGCTCTTGCTCTCCCGGAAGAGGGATGCAGTCGAGAAGGCTCTTTACCTCCACACCGGTTTCAAGCATAAACGATGATTTTGACGGTTGTTTACTGAACAGGATTTTCTCTATTTGATCCGGTTCGACACCAAGGATGTACCCGTTCAGCGTAAAGCAGAGTATTTTGTCTTGTGCCGCATTATTCATTGCGTATTTTTTCCATTTCCGTCAATAATTCTTTATCAAACCCGTACCGATCCTGTATATCGCTGAAAATACTGTTCCCGGCCTCCCTGTCAAGATAGCTGTACAGCAGACGGCCCTTCAGAAGAAGCATGTACGGGTAACGGTCGGAGTCCTTGTTATTATCAAGGTAATAGTCAATTTCACTTAGAAGATCCTGTAGAATGATTCTGTCTGATGTCCTGTCGTACAGATTCGTCAACACAGTGTAGAAATTTTCTTGCAATTCACCGCTCGTATCGTTTATGTACAGGGGCCGTAATTCTCTGTATTCGGAGAGCGCCCGGTCATAATTAGCCGCATGTATCTCGGATTCCAGCAAATAATAAAACGCATACTGAAAAAACTCATAGGCGGGATAGTCCCGTAGATACTTGAGAAAATAATCCGATGCTGTATTGAAGTTGGCCTCACTGAAATAACAGTACCCGATTTCATACAGGCTCAGCGGAACAAAACTCGAACCGGGATAAATATTCAACAGAAGATTGAACTGCGCTCTTGCATCTTGCCAGGATTGCTTCCCGATCTGTTCCATGCCTGATGAAAATATCTCCCTGTCCTCCTCGCCGCTAAAGGGCGTAATCTCCACAGCACTCATATTGAAACGGTCCTTCCGGGTGTCAGCCGATATCTTTGCAAGCTTCATGAGGTTGTATCCCGTCAGGCTTCCGAAAATAAGACTCGAAACCGTAAACGTACTTGTTCCGGTGACATCGCCATGGCTGTTGCTCACGGCGGCTCCTCCAGCGGAAACTAAAAAAAATCCCGCAGTGAACAGTGTTTCCACGAATGTAGTTCTTTTCAGGCGGATGTTTGCCGCGTTTGATATGTATATTTTCCCCTCCCTGCTCTGTATCTCATAAACACCGCCGGGTATGTTCTTGATTAAAAGAGGCGTTTTCCCGGCACGCACATCATTCATATACAGATCTTTCCCCTTTTGATAGAGTACAAGGTCCGCACTGAGCGGGACCAGAGAATAAAACTGCAGTTGAGACCTCGCCCCTGTCTGCTGAACGGTATCCTTGATAACCTCATACCCTTTTTTCTGAATCAGGATCTTGACTGAATCCCCGGTAAATTCCCGTAATCGATACGGTGTTTTACCAATATACTTTTTTCCAAAGAAAATATCGGCGCCGATCGGATCGGTGTTAATAAACAGTTCATCCGCCCATGCCCACTGCAAGCAGACAATGAAGATAAGAGAGGCAATAATGAGTTTTTTCATACCGTACATACCGTATCTTTATAATTTTACATACTAGAATTCTGGTCCAGCAAAGCGATATCTTTTCCTTTTGTACCAAGGGCACAGGTACCAGAATTTTTATGTTCAACTGACTTATTACGGTACAATTACCTATTATCGCGTGCCGCAGGTATAAATTCTATTAGGTAAAAACCATTAGGCAAGTGTAGGTTTGACCTTTTACGATTGAAAGTTTACTTGCCTATTTTTAGTTTAATCTATTAAAATTCTGGTTTTTTGTACCAGTATTTCTGCACTAAATTTACTATTGATAGTTGACACTATTGATAGTTGACACTATTGATAGTTGACACTATTGATAGTTGACACTATTGATAGTCGTAAAACCGCCATCCGATTTCACAGGTTATCGCATTCAGCGGAGAATCACGATACGAGACTGTAAGAAGCCCCAGTTTAACGGTTATATTGTTGTTTTTCCTGAAATTAAAGTTAACGCCGATACCGCCGCTTGTATATAAATCCATTGAGGTAAAAACCTCATTGTTTACAGAGAGTGAAGAGCGTGCCAAACCGATATTGAATGAGAAGAGCAATCTGTCGATAATACCCCGTCCCGGGATTGCATAGCGTACCGACGTCGCAAACGGAAGGATCACGTTCTGCGATGAAATATAGGAATCCCCCTCCTTGCTGAGTATCATAAATCCCGTCTGAAGGCCGAAACCGATGGGGACTATATCCTTGAGTGGATAGTATATGTATGATACTTCTGAGTAAACACCAGATGAATACAGTTTTCCCCAGTCGAGAGTCGGAATGAGCACCCCGATGCTCGTCGAAAGCACAGTTTCGGTTTTCGATTCCTTTATACTACCGAGAGATCTGCGGGAGGTTTTCACCTCTTTCGGTTTTTCTTTCGATGCGCATTGTCTCATCTGCTCAACAGACATACTCTCAATTTTCCCTAATGTCGTGAAAAACACATTCTTTTCAGTGGTTACATTTTCCCGGGAAACGTCGAGTATAAGACCGCTTTCAAGGTAGTACACCTTGCCCCTGACGATAATACTGCCGCTCTCGATATAGTAGTATCCGAAAAATATCCTGCTGATCCGCCGTTTCTTCGCGACACTTAAAAGAAAATCTTTCTCCCATAAATTTATCGAACGATCCTGATAGTATTCCGTCAAACCCTTTTCATCTATTATGGATACATCTTTTTTCTTTTTGTCATTTTGCAGTTCTCCATATATGCACAATGGTATCCGGTACATCAAATCATCGTAGGTTTCATCACCGGTCAAATTCTGAAAGTAGTAGAGTAAAACCCTTCCCTCGCCCTTTCCGAAGAGTGGGACGGCGCAAATCGCACAGAGCACCAGTGAAGCCGTCAACATTCGTAATTTCATTATTTTTTTCTCACTACGCTTAGATCGATCATATCACCGACCGAAAGGTTGCATTCAGTAAAAAAGCCCCGATTCACCTCCAGTGCATACCTGCACTTATTTCTGGAACGCACGGGTGAAAGTGAATAGGGTTCCATATCATATATATCGGTCACTTTTCCATTTTCATCTAAAAAAGCAATGGAAAGCGGAACCTTTGTATTTTTCATCCAGAATGTCAGGTACCGATCCTCCTTAAATACAAAAAGCATACCCTCATGCGAGCCGAGCTCTTCCCTGTACATAAGGCCTTCCTTTCGTTGAGCTTTAGTACGCGCTATTTCAACTGAGAGCGGCCGCCCGTTGATGCTGAGTGTAAAGGTTTTAGATTTGAACACGCTGCAAGACGCAATGAGAAATAAACAGAATACACATAAAAAAGCTGTTTTTTTCATCAGCAGGTTCTCCCGCACTTTTGTTTTCTTGACAAATACCGATATAAAATCTATACTGCACAGCGCAGGTATTTCACGGCCTGTCTAAAGCTCCTAAACCCGACGAACGCAGGCCGCCTGCAGTGTAAAGTTTCAAACATCCTGCGCAAAATTGCAACAGGAAAAATTCCATATGCCGAGAAGAAGAACGAGGCCGAGAATCGGGAAGACAGGGTGCCTGTTCTGGATTGTCATTCTTCTGGTTATCATAGTTATTATTGTTTATCGTGGTAAAGGCTCGTTACGACAAACATTTTCTACATTAAAAAACGGTATTTCCGGCAAAGAAGTAACAGAAGAAGTAAAGAAGGAAAAAACCGAAGCATCCGAAGAGGCCGCTGGTAATGCCGAAAATCAGAAAGCTTCTGAAACCGGTGAAGGAACACAGGCGGCAATCGAAGAAACCACACCTTCTTCTCCTGCATCAGAGGAAGAAAAAAAACCTGCGGTAAAAACAAAAGAAGAACCCACCCTGACAAAGAAAAAGCAGGAAAAAGCTGAAAAAAAAGCCGTTACGGAAAAAATTCTTGCAACCAATCTTTTCTTTGTCAAGTTCAACCAGAACGACGGTTCCATCCGGCTCGTGCCAGTTGAAAGAAACGTGGAGTATAAAGATTCTCCAATCACAAAGACAATTAACGCCCTTCTTCACGGACCGACCCAATCAGAACAGAAAAACGGTATTATAAGCCTTATCCCCGAAGGTACATCTCTTATATCCGCACGTATAGAAAACGGCCTGCTTACACTTAATTTCAACAGCCAATTCGAGGCAAATTACAGCGGCAGGGAAGCAATACTGTTGCAGCTTTCGCAGGTTCTATTCACATCATTCGGGTTTTCTCAGGTTTCTGGGGTAAGTATACTTTTAGAAGGAAAAAAGAAGCAGTATATTACGGGGGAAGGCATCCCGCTCAAAGGGATGTACACTAAACAGGACCTGGCTCAGCTCAAAATGTGAAATGAAAGATCTATCACGCCTTCTACTCCAAAAACACCGTCGCAACATGAGCAAACCGATACCGGCTTTTTTCTATAAAAAACTAATCGCATCGATACTGTCTGTCGTAATTGCACTACTGATGGTCGTCTCATGTTCGGGAAAAAAGATTACAATTTCAGACACGAGAATCGCTCTCGGAACATATGTAAAAATATCAATCGTTACGAATAAAAAAGAAAATACCAGGGTTTATAAAATATTTGAACAAGCGTATAATACTATTGCCGAGTATGAAACAAACTTCGATTACAGAAGCAGGCACGGGGCTCTGGTGGGTTTCAACAAATCAGTATTGCTGAAACGGCAGGATAATGAAATACTGTTCGATCTCCTTCGTGAAGCATTGCGGTACGCTGAGTTGACCGACGGTTACTTTGATCCGACTGTTCTGCCGATCGTTCGTGTGTGGGGATTTGATACCGACTCACCACACCTGCCGGCAGATGACCTGGTAAAATCTGCACTTAAAAGAGTAGGCTATTCAAAGGTGACGGTCGAAGATGGAAGAATTGAAAAACCGCAAAATGTTCAATTCGATTTGAGCGGAGTTGCAAAAGGAAAAATCGTGGACCTGGTTCGGCTTTTTCTCATCAAAAATGGATACAACGATTTTCTAATTGATGCAGGCGGCGATATCTATGTACGTGGTTTTACCGATCAAAACAGAAAGTGGCGCATTGCTATTCAAGACCCGCTAAACAGCAACAGGTTCAGTGGGATTCTTGAAAAAACTGATATGGCTATCGTAACATCCGGTGATTATGAACGGTTTTTCATTGAAAACAACAGGCGCTACAGCCATCTATTCAACCCGAAAACCGGGTACCCCTTCAGCGACTGCAGAAGTGTTACCGTGCTTGCCGATGAAACCGCGTTCGGTGACGCAATCGCAACTGCTGTATTTGTCATGGGAAGCGAGAGAGGATACGCATTTCTTAAACGGATGGGAATTGAAGGGCTTATTATGTATATGGATGATAAAAAGCTGAAATCAATTTCGACAGAAGCATTCTGGAAATAATGTCGGCATTTTTTTGTTCAGTAATACATCCAGATATTGCCGTATTAATGGACAAGTGTTCTTATCAATCGTAAAAATCAAATTTATCACTTGCCAAATGGTTTTTACCTTATTTTATGAATAAAACCATAGGCACGTATAGAAAATCAACTGCATGGGAAAAAGAAGTTGCCGCTCCTTACTATTATTGCTCCTTTTCTGCGCCTCTGGCTCACATTTCTGAGCAGAAAAACACCGGAAATGGAAGGCATCCTACAGCTGAATGGGCTCAATGCAGACGTTAAAATATTGAGAGACAGTTGGGGAATACCGCACATATACGCGAAAAACGTACACGATCTTCTTTTTGCGCAGGGATACGTTCATGCGCAGGACAGGCTCTGGCAGATGGACTTCGAACGCCGAGCAGCCTCCGGCCGGCTTTCAGAAATTTTCGGCCGTATAACCCTCGATATCGATCGCTGGACACGAATACTTGGTTTGAACAGGGCCGCCCGGCTCGAGACCTCACAGCTGGATTCTGAAGTGCTGCTCGAACAGCGCGCGTACTGCGAAGGGATCAACACATTCATAAAAGCCGGAAGACTTCCGGTGGAATTCACTCTCCTGCGTTACGAACCCGACCCCTGGCAACCTTTCGATACTATGGTTTGGAATAAATTGATGTCATGGAATCTTTCCGTAAACTGGGAAAGTGAGCTTATTCGTTCTCTAATTATAAGGCAGCTCGGCCCTGAGCTTGAGAGTACACTGGAGCCCGGTTATTTCGACTTCTGGCCGACCGTGATAGCAGATAAGAACAAGGAGGCCAATCAGCAGAACACTCCGTTGAAGAGATTTTCCGATTCTCGTTTTTACACCGGCCATTCTCCTTTTGAAGGAACGGGAAGCAACTGTTGGACACTTTCTGGATCGAAAACTGCGTCGGGCGCTCCTATACTGTGCAATGACATGCACCTCGTTTTGAGCACACCGGCAATATGGTATGAAAACCATCTTGTCTGCAATGAGTTACAGCTTGCCGGAATCACCTCACCCGGTATTCCCTTTATCGTCTCCGGGCACAACGGCCGTGTCGCATGGGGGTTTACGGCCGGAATGTCGGACGTGCAGGATCTGTACATGGAGCGGATCAGGAAAACTGATGATAGTACCGTTCAGTACGAGTACATGGGAAAATGGCATAATGCCGTTGTCATCGATGAAAAGATTTTCGTAAAAAAAAGCCGCCCTGTTATTGAAAAGGTGCTTGTTACCACACATGGTCCTGTTATCAACGCGCTCACAGCAGAAATTCCCGATAGCGAATACCTGTCACTGCGATGGGTCGGTGCAGAAGAGGATGCAACCTCCCGCGCGATGCATGACATGCTGCGCGCGGGCAACTGTTATGAATTCCGGGAGGCTCTTGCGCATTGGGCCATGCCCAACCTGAATATCCACTATGCGGATACGGAGGGCAATATCGCCTACACCCTCGCGGGAAAGATCCCGTTACGAAGAAAGGGAAATGGGACCCTGCCCGTAAGCGGCTGGGTTGATGACTATGAATGGGAAGGGTATATTCCTTTTAATGAGCTGCCGCATTCGTTCAACCCGAAATGCGGGTATATCGTATCAGCCAACAACCAGGTAGCGGGAAAAGACTATCCTTTCACACTGGGCTATGAGTACTGTGCCGGTGACAGAGCAGAGCGTATAGAAGAATATCTGAAAGAAAAAAAGCCCTTCAGCATTACCGATATGATGAAGCTTCATCATGACCTCCAATCACATACAGCATTGACGATTGTGAAATTTATAACCGCGCCTTTCAGCCAGAACTCGGAAAAAGATGTTCACGGAGAACCGGGAAAAGCTCTCAACCTGCTCAGGAATTGGGACGGTGTGCTTGAAAGTAACAGCCCGGCAGCCGCGCTGTATGAAACTCTCGTTCGCACGCTCATCTCTTCTGTTTTGTCGAAAGAACTGGGAAACCTGACAGAGCACTACATGGGAAAGGGGCCGACACCTGTCCTCGGAGAGTACAGCATGTTCTGCTGGCACTCTCTTGAATGGCTCCAAAAGGAACTCGGTAGCCGGGAATCCCGCTGGTTTGGTTCTGCAAAAGGAAATGACAGAAAACAAATTATTCTCAAATCGCTAACAGAGACTATTCATGTTTTAAAAAAGAAGCTGGGAAAATCCATGGAAAACTGGACATGGGGCAACCTCCACAGTCTTACCTTGGGCCACCCATTAGGCAGCGTCAAGGCTCTGGCAGGATTTTTCAATCGCGGTCCATTTCCCATCGGAGGAGACGGAACAACGGTGTGGGCGAGTTTCTCCAATATGCACGACCTCCGCAGCGATACCGTAATCGGTCCCCCGTATCGATTTATTGCGGATCTTTCCAACCTTGGACAGTCATTGAGCGTACTTGTCCCGGGGCAGTCAGGCAATCCTTCAAGTCCCCACTACGATGACCAGATCGAGGGGTGGTTCAACAGTGAATACCATACCCTTTTCTACAGCGAGGAAGACGTAAAGGACGGCTGCGTTAAAACACTCGAGTTACAACCCATCGAGTAACGCTGAAAAAAATCGGGTGAACGCCTCTTTTATATATGAAGAACAGGCAAAAAGAAAGCAGGTACCATAAAAAAAACCTGCAGAATAATATACAATATATCACCCGGCAGCATGGCTATTACATGAAGCATATTTTCGGGTTGACTCTCAAATTCATCAAGGGACCTGAAAAATGCCTCCCTGAAGAATAAAACTGTTTTATCCTTCAGGGAAGGTCCTTTTTTGAAAAATATTGCAACCTGCGAGTAGCTGTTGTAGAAAATCCTCATGATGTAGAAAAGAACCCTGAGAATTCCATTTTCGGACTTCCCCTCCGTATCCGGCTTTTTCCGAAATAGATGGAAAACAACTGTATCAATAGTATAGAGAGTTGAAATGAAGTCTTCACCGGAAAAGCTGTCAGTAAGCGCCCTGCTCATAAAAAAGAGCTCGATAATAAAAATAGAATAATAGGCTCCGCGTATAATTCCCTGCTTCATCAGTAGAAGGGGACCCGCACGAAGGAGTATTTCTCCGCCTCCTCTGAAGGAGTTGAGAATCAGGATAAAAAGTATGATTGGTATCAGGGGGACTAGAAATGTAAAAATACGGCCCTTGTATCGGATGTCGAACAGAATTATTGAAAGTATGATGAGTATACACTGGATACCGGGAACGAACAGGTTTTTTACGATGAGTGCCGAAGCGGCAAAAATGAGTGTATTGACAATCTGGGCATGGGGAGAAATTCGAACCATCTCGTGCTACGGCGGTACTTTCCCGTTAAGTTGTTAGAAATTCAGCCATAAGACAAAAAACATATACTATACTCTGCTTTTAAACACCTGGTCCCGAAACTCAAGCACTTTTGGAATTAGAAGTATCGCTGTAGATCTATTTTGCGGGTTTCACCTGAACCTCAACAAGCTCAAGAATCGACATTTCCGCGCCATCACCCGCCCTTTGACCGACTTTAATCACCCTGGTGTAGCCCCCATGAACATTTTTATACCGCGGAGCGATATCATCAAACAGTTTTGCAACAACATCTCTGTTTTTCAATCTCTTCAAGACAATCCTCTTGTTGTGCAGGGTGTTTTCCTTCGCTCTTGTAATCATTTTTTCACTGAGCCGCCTGAGCTCTCTGGCTTTGGCTACTGTTGTACGGATCCTCTCATACTCGAAAAAAGATTCCATCATATTTGAGAACATGGCATTTCTATGTTCCTTGTCTCTGTTAAGCTTTACACCTTTCATGCGATGTCTCATACTACTTCTCCACTTCGTGCTTTGTCAGTTTCTGTTCCAGGACATCCCTCATCCCGAGTGCAAGCCCGTATTCGGACAGCTTATCTTTGATTTCCTGGAGAGATTTTTTACCGAAGTTTTTCGTTTTCGAAATCTCTTCCTCCGATCTCTGAGCGAGATCGCCTATCGTCTTAATATCAATATTTCGCAAACAATTTGATGAGCGAACCGACAGCTCGAGCTCTTCTACAGGCGTATCAAGAACCTGTTTCAGCTTCTCGAATTCCTCATCATACTCGTCTTCTTCATACTCGAATTCTTCATTGAAGTTTATAAAGTGCACAAGATAATCTTTCAGTATCTTTGCCGCATCCGCAACTGCATCCTCCGGATTTATACTTCCGTCAGTCCAGACTTCAAGAATCAGTTTGTCGTAATCACCCCTCTGTCCAACCCTTGCATTCTCAACACTGAAACTGGATTTTATTATAGGAGAAAAAAGGGCATCGACCGGAATAGTTCCAATCGTCTCGATATTATCCACATTCGCCTCGGATGGTACATACCCTCGACCGAGATTAATCTGAATATCAACGTTTAGCTTGCTTCCATCGGCAAGGGTTGCAAGATGAAGATCAGGATTCAAAACGGTAATATTGTCATCAACCGCAAGTTCTCCGGCAGTAAAATCACCCTCTCCCTCTTTAGTGATGGATATGGTCCTCACTTCAGCCTCATCCTTCAACCGGAGGCGAACATTCTTGATATTGAGCAGGAAGTCAATGGTATCTTCGACCATTCCGGGGATCGTATCGAACTCGCTTGTTATACGTTTCATCACGTTCTTTTTTGGATCAAATGCTTCGATGTACACAGCAACGATTGCGTATCCCTGTAGAGCCGAAAGCAGAACTCTCCGAAGAGAGTTTCCCAGTGTTGTACCGTATCCTCTTTCCAGAGGAGAAGCAATGATACGTCCGAAATTTTTACTGCTCCCCTCGTGTTCGATAACGATCGCTTTCGGCCTTTTCATCCCTTTTAAGAGATTTTTATGAGCCATTTATATACAACTCCCGATTTATTTGGAATACAACTCGACTATGAGCTGTTCGTTAACAGGCAGATCAATTTCTTCCCGCTTCGGCAGGTAAAGGAACTTCCCTTTCAAAGAATCGGGGTCAAGCTCAATCCACGATACCGTACCGACTCTCGATTCACTTTTCATGCTTTCCAGTACGGAAATCATCTTCTTGCTTTTTTCCCTGACCTCCACCTCATCACCCTCCTTCAGAAGGAAGGAAGGAATATCCACCTTTTTACCATTAACCTGTATATGTCCATGCCTGACCAGCTGCCGAGCCATCTTTCTTGAAGATGCAAAATGCATGCGGAATATGACATTATCCAGTCTCTGTTCGAGCAAGGACAGTAAGATTTCCCCGGTAATACCTTTTTTTTTCGAAGCAATTTCGAAATACCTTCTAAACTGCTTCTCGAGAAGACCGTAATACCGCCTTACCTTCTGTTTTTCTCTCAGCTGTATGCCGTATTCCGATATTTTCGCACGACGTCTTGGTATCTGCCCGGGCGGAAACTTCTTTTTGATAACAGCACACTTGCTTGAAAGGCATCTGTCACCCTTCAGCATGAGCTTTATACTTTCTCTCCTGCACTGCCTGCAGGATGGCCCTATATATCTCCCCATTGTGCCTCCATACAATTTATACGTTTTCAGGACTGGTATACGTTTCTACTTTAAACTGATACCAGTATGAAGCGCAGCAGTTCCTGAGATAAAAACTATTAGCTCAATGTAACATTGAGCGTACTTTGCTGAACAAATTTCAGACTCTTCGTCTCTTTCTGGGTCTGCACCCGTTATGAGGAATCGGCGTTACATCTTTAATGACATTTATCTTTAAACCCACAACCTGCAGAGTTCGTATAGCCGATTCTCTTCCGGACCCGGGACCCTTGACATATACATCAACTTCCTTTAATCCGTGATCCATTGCCTTGCGTGCGGCGTTTTCGGAAGTCACCTGTGCTGCAAAAGGGGTGCTTTTTTTTGCCCCGCGGAAATCGAGGCTTCCCGCACTCGACCAGGCAATGGTGTTTCCCATTCTATCGGTAATATTCACAATCGTATTGTTGAAAGTCGCCTGAATGTGCACGATTCCCTCAGCAATGTTTTTCTTTTCCTTTTTCTTTGCTCTCGTTTTCACCTGTTTAGCCAAATGAATACTCCTTTACTTCTTTCTTCCTGCAACGGTTTTCTTTTTGCCTTTTCTGGTCCGGGCATTTGTTCTTGTCCTCTGACCTCTTACCGGTAAACTCTTTCTATGCCTGAGGCCCCGGTACGAACCGATGTCGGTCAGCCTTTTTATATTCAGAGACACCTCGGCCCTGAGCTCACCCTCTATTTTGTACTCTTTTTCGATGATGCTCCTGAGCTTTGCAATTTCTTCATCCGTAAGCTTATGCACACGGGTATCCGGATTTAGTCCCGACTGACGAATAATTTCTTTCGCCCTTGTTTTTCCAACCCCATATATATAGGTAAGAGCAACCTCAACCCGTTTACTGCTCGGTAAATCGACTCCTGCAATTCGTGCCATCGAATCTATTATCCTCTCTTCGTTCTATTCTTATCCTTCTCTATTTCTGTCTCTGTTTGTGTTTCGGGTTATCGCAAATAACGCGAAGAACCCCCCTCCTGCGAATTATCTTACACTTATCACAAATCTTTTTAACAGAAGCTCTTACTTTCATTTCTAATCCTCGGTTGCATCAGTTCATCAGGTGCGTCTATACTCTTTATCCACCAACATATCCGACCAACTGCAAAAATGCCTTTACTTGTACCTGTATGTTATTCTTCCTCTGTTCAAATCATAGGGTGAAAGCTCCAGGCTGACCCTGTCTCCGGGAAGAATCCGTATATTATGCATCCTCATTTTTCCTGAAATGTGTGCAAGGACGATATGTCCATTTTCGAGTTCGACCTTGAACATGGCATTTGGAAGAGGTTCCTTAACGATACCGTTTACTGTTATCGCCTCTTCTTTTGACATCAGACCTCCGATTATGGTTTTATCCATTAGAATTCTGATATTTTGTACCAGTATCTTTAATAGAAAATGATGTTTTTCTTGTCCATGACCTATTAAGCATTGGAAAATATCGGTAAAGACCATTAGGCAAGTGCACCATCAGGCATTTATCGGTTTGACCTTTTATGATTGTAAGTTTACTTGCCTATTTATTGGACTCAAAAAATAGAAAAAATATTTGCTCATACTATCATAACCAATTTTTGTTTTACCGTCAAACCGCCACGATTTCATTAAATCTGCAGCCGAGTTGCGCCATATAAAAGTCATTACCCTAAAGATTTCTCCCCCGTAACTTCCCACCCTTTTTCATAAATCCATCATAATGGCGCATCAGCAGATGGGATTCTATCTGTTTCATTGTATCAAGATCGACGCCGACCATAATGAGTAACGAGGTGCCTCCCATTAAATATGCCATTGCTGATGGCAGATTGAGCCACCGTTGAATGATAGTCGGCACAAGAGCGATAATAGCCAGAAAAATTGAGCCCGGGAGAACAATTCTGTTCAGCACACGCTGGAGATAGGTAGATGTATTCGCTCCGGGCCGTATACCCGGTATATACCCGCCAACCTTTTTCAGATTGTCGGCGATGTCAACCGGGTTTAGCTGAATCTGCGTGTAAAAATAGGTGAAAAATATTATTAAAAGAGCATAGAGCGTCAAATACAGAACGTTTCCCGGTGACAGCAGCGTTGCTATTCTTTCGAGAAACGGTGCATGTGTTCCTAATGATTTCGCAATTTGCGCAGGAAACAACAGAACGGATGATGCAAAAATGATAGGGATAACACCCGATGGGTTGATTTTGAGAGGCAGATGTGTCGCCTGTGCGGTATAGACCTTCCTCCCGATTACCTTCTTTGCGTGCTGGATCGGAATCCTGCGCTGCCCCTGCTGTTCGATGATAACAAACATAACGATTCCGACAAATATTCCGAATGACGCGATGAGCACAACAGGGTTCAATTCGCCGATCTTCAACTGATCGTATACCTGTTTGAACGCAACGGGTACTCTCGCCACAATACCAATAAAAATTATTAGTGATATCCCGTTACCAATACCCCTTTCTGTAATCTGCTCCCCAACCCACATGAGAAAGAGTGTCCCGGCCGTTATGGCAACAATTGCGTTGATAGTGAAACCTATACTGGGATTGACAATCACGTCAGGTTGTGATTTCATAAATATGGTAAGCGCATACGCCTGAATGGCACTGATAATGACCGTTCCAAACCGCGTAATCTGCTGAATCTTTTTGCGCCCGCTCTCGCCTTCCTTCGAGAGGCGTTCAAGCACCGGAACCACGACCGTCAGGAGCTGAAGTATAATGGACGTAGATATATACGGCATAATCCCGAGGGCGAAAAGAGTAAACCTTCTTAGAGCGCCTCCGGCAAAAAGGTCTAAAAACCCCAGAAGGCCTCCACCCGTCTGTGTGAAAAGCCGTTCTAAGGCAACAGCATCAACACCTGGAACCGGGATGTAGGCCCCGATGCGAATAATAATGAGCATTACGAGGGTAAACAGGACCCTCCTTCTCAGCTCGGGAATTTTAAATATATTAACAACAATATTACTTTGCGCCGCCATAGAATTCCCTTATTAGAGATAGAATAGTCTTCTTCTAAGTAACTTCGAGCAAGTTACGTTTTGAAACTCGGTCCCAAGAAGATACATCCTGTCAAGGACATACACCGCTTTTTCTATGCCCCTTTTACAAAATAATATCCAGTGATCCACCCGTCTTTTCTACCGCTTCCTTTGCCGCAGCAGACGCCCTTTGCACCCTGACAGTTAGCTTTTTTTTCAATTCACCCTTTGCAAGCAGTTTGATAAAACGTGTCTTTTTATTCACCAACTTCATTTTTAGAAGGGCGTCATACCCAACATCATCTCCGTCGTTGAATCTATTCAGATCCTGTATATTCACAGCTTGATAGGTCTTTTCAAACGTTGTATTATTGAATCCCCTCTTGGGTATTCGCCTTGCCAGAGGCATTTGTCCACCCTCAAAACCCATCTGGCGACTGAAGCCCGATCTTGACTTCTGCCCATTGCTCCCGCGTCCTGCAGTGCATCCACGGCCAGTGCCCTGGCCTCTTCCCACTATTTTCCTTTTTTTTAACGAACCGCTGGGGGGATGTATACTCATTTCTTCACCCTCTCGACTTCCAGCATATGCGATACTTTTACTATCATACCTTCTAATGCCGGGTTTTCATCATGCTTCACAACTGAACCCCTTTTACGGAGTCCAAGAGCCCGCACTATCTTTCGCTGCTTTTCCGGCCTTCCTATAAGGCTCTTAATCAGTTTTATCCTCAACATATTCAGTATGCCTTTCCAATCAACCAAAAAGTTCCTTTGCGGTTTTCCCTCTGATTTCAAGTATGTGTCCCAGATTCATGAGTCTCGTAAGCCCCTCCATTGTGGCTTTCACGATGTTAAGTGCGTTCGATGTTCCGAGAGACTTGGACAGTATATCCTTGATACCGGCAAGCTCAACTACCGCACGCACAGGTCCGCCCGCAATAATACCCGTACCAGGTGAAGCGGGTTTCAAAATAACCGTACCGCTTTTGAATTTACCCTCCACCTCATGTGGAATGGTGTTCCCTTTCAAATTGATCGTGACGATATTTTTTTTTGCCTTTTCAACTCCCTTTCGGATTGCCTCAGAAACTTCGTTCGCCTTTCCAAATCCCACACCGACATGACCGTTTTTATCTCCGACAACCATGAGAGCGCTGAAACTGAACCGCCTCCCTCCTTTTACCACCTTGGCCACCCTGTTGAGTTTTACAAGCTTTTCAGTGAGCTGCTCTTCGTTTGTTTCATTAATAATTTCTGCCAACTCAAGCTCCCCCTTATATAATAATGCCGCCGTCAAGCGACTTTATTCATGCGTTACGCGTCCGAATAACATACACTTTTGCCGTCGTCTTCCAAAAACCGGTAATCTGTGCCCGCCTCACCGTTGTATCAAGGTCTATAGCTTGATACCGCCTTCTCTGATGCCCTCTGCAACCGATTTAACTACCCCGTGATAGATGTTTCCGTTCCTGTCAAAAACCACCCTGGTTATCTTCTTCTTTTTCATCTTCTCAGCAGCCTGCATCCCGACAATCCGGGCGCCTTCACGGTTATTCTTCACCCCATTCTTCAAATCGGAAGAAAAGAGAAGTGTTTTCCCGGTATCGTCATCAACGGCCTGCAAGTACAGATGCTTATTGCTTTTATAAACAGTGACTCTCGGCACACCAGATGTACCATGAATCTTCTTTCTTATGCCCTTCTTCCTTCTCAGGCGTCTTTCATGCTTGTTCATTTTTTACAGCCCTTTTTCCTTGCCCGTATAGTTCCATCGGTTCGGTCACACGTACCCCGAGGGCACCAGTACCCCGAGGGCACACATACCCTTCGGGCACATGTTACCCTGTATTATTCATATCCCATTATTTTACTGCTGCTTTACCCGCTTTTCTTCTGACCCGTTCGTTGGCATACATAATCCCCTTGCCCTTATAGGGTTCAGGAGGCCTGAACCCCCTGATTTCAGCTGAAACCTGTCCGACGAGTTGTTTATCTATTCCTTTAACGACAATGGTGTTTTGTTCGGCGACCTCAATGGAAACACCTTCAGGTATCGTATAAGTAACCGGTTGAGAATAACCGACATTAAGCACCAGCTTCTTTTCCTGAACCTGAGCTTTGTAACCGACACCCACGATCTTCAAGCTCTTGCTGAATCCCTTCGACACACCGATCACCATATTGTAGATGAGCGACCGGGTTAATCCGTAAAAAGCCCGTTTACTGGTGTCCGTCGGAATAATCGTAACAACATTATCTTTAATCTCATACTTTCCCTCAAACGGTATATCCATTTCGAGTTTTCCATTCGGACCTATAACCTTCACCATGGTTTTTTCATGAGCAAAGGTTACCTTTTCCGGCAGTTTTATAGGCGCTTTGCCGATTCTCGACATCTTTGACCCTCTTCAATAAATATGTGTAATATTTAATCTTTGTACATCAATCATTTACCATATGAAACAAAGCACTTCACCGCCGACATTCTGTTCCCGCGCTTTCTTGTCGGTTAGAACGCCTTTTGAAGTCGATATGATGGATGTTCCGTATCCGTTGAAAATACGCGGTATTTCATGCCTTCTTCTGTAAATCCTCAACCCCGGTTTCGAAACACGTTTGAGATTATGAATAACACACTCACCGTTCGGTGTGTATTTAAGATAAACACGAATGTACGATTTGCTGTCGTCCTCGATAAGTTTAAAATTTTTAATAAATCCTTCATTCTTGAATATCTTTACGATTTCCATCTTTAACTTGCTTGCAGGAATGTCCACTTTCTCCAGTTTGATCATATTAGCATTTCTTATGACCGTCAACATATCTGCAATTGGATCTGTTTGACTCACAATATCACCCTCTTTTGTAAAAAATCGTTTACACAGCCAGTGCTGCAGGAGCAGATATCTACCAGCTCGATTTCGTCACCCCGGGAATCATCCCTTCACTGGCAAGCTTCCGGAAACATATTCTGCACATTTCAAACTTTCTCAAATATCCTCTCGGGCGACCGCAGATCTTACATCTGTTGTAGTACCGTGTCCGATATTTCTGCGGCAGCTTCGCTTTCGCAATAAGAGATTTTTTTGCCATAACACCCCCTATTTACTGTACGGCATTCCAAAGTATTCTAGAAGCTTCTTTGCCTCTTCATCGGTTTTCGCCGTTGTACAAATCACGATGTCCATTCCGTGTACTTTTTCAACCTTGTCGTAATCGATTTCCGGGAAAATGATCTGTTCTTTTATGCCAACGGCAAAATTACCTCGACCGTCGAACGAATCCTTGGAGACACCTCGAAAATCCCGTACCCTCGGCAGTGCAATGTTGATAAACCGATCGAGAAACTCGTACATTCTATCGCCACGAAGGGTCACTTTGCATCCTATCTCCATACCTTTTCGCACCTTGAAGGATGCAACCGACTTCTTCGCCTTAGTCCGTACCGGTTTTTGGCCGCTTATCAGAGTCATCTCATCGACCGCCGCTTCCAGCAGCTTCTTGTTGTCAATAGCCTCGCCCATTCCCATATTAAGAACGATTTTATCGAGCCGAGGAACCTGCATACTGTTTTTATAGCTGAAATCCTTTTTTATTTTTTCGATGATATCTTTTCTGTATTTTTCTTTCATACGTGGAACCATAACCGTCTTCCCCAATAGTATTCCCTTCCTCAGTATATTAAGCGTAAAACCGTACCCTACACTTTGTCGAGTACTTCTCCGCATTTAGCGCAAACACGAACCTTCTTTCCGTTTTCGAGCTCTTTACGCTTCACCCTTACCGCAGATGAACATTTTGGACACACAATCATGGCATTTGAAATATGAACCGGCGCTTCAATGTCTATAATACCGCCTTTTTGACTCTGCTGATCGGGCCGCTTTGTTTTTCTCACGAGATTGAGGCCCTCTACAATAAGGCGGCTTTTCTTTATATCTACAAAGAGGACTTTTCCCTCCTTGCCCCTGTCTTTCCCTGCGGTGAGCCGCACTCTGTCATTCTTTTTAACTTTTATCGCCATTTATTTTCCCCCGCCGTGTCCAATCGTGCTATAAAACTTCTGGAGCGAGAGATACAATTTTCATAAAATTCCTGTCTCTGAGCTCTCTTGCAACCGGACCAAATATTCTTGTCCCTCTCGGATTCATTTGATTATCAACCACAACAGCCGCATTATCGTCAAAACGGATGTAACTGCCGTCGATCCGCCTGATTTCTTTTTTTGTGCGCACGATCACAGCTTTGACCTTTTCGCCCTTTTTTATCTGCGCATTTGGCAGTGCGTTCTTGACCGAACATACCACGATATCACCGATTGAAGCGTATCTTCTTCTCGAGCCTCCGAGCACCTTGATGCAGAGAAGCTTCCTCGCCCCGCTGTTGTCTGCAACATTCAGGTACGATTCCGACTGTATCATCGCTTTCCCCTACTTCGCTCTTTCCAGAATATCTACCAGTATCCACGATTTTTCCCTGCTGATCGGCCGCGTCTCCCTGAATCGTATGACATCACCGATATTACATTCGTTTTTTACATCGTGCACCTTATAGCGTTTTGACCTTTTAATGTATTTTTTATACATCGGGTGTTTAACCAACGTTTTCACAACAGCGACAACTGTTTTTTCCATCCTATTGCTGACAACAGTCCCTGTTTTAATTCTTGTTTCTTTTTTACCGCTGTTTTTTTCACCTGCCAATGCTCTACTCCATCACATAAAAATGATACGAATATTCATCTGGACGCTTTTCGTCCGGATAATGCCTTTAGAACCCTTGGTACTAGTGCCCTTGGTACTAGTGCCCTTGGTACTAGTGCCCTTGGTACGCCGGTGAGCGGCATTCAATCGCTGACCTTTGCGCCCTTTCGAATGCCGAGCTCATACTCATGCAATACCGTATTTACACGAGCGATATCCCTTCTCGTTTCCCTGATTTTCAGGGTATTCTCCAGTTGACCCATCATTTTATTGAAGCGAAATATTCTATAGTCCTTTACCAGCTTTTCTTTCAGCTCCTTCAGTTCATCCTTGGTCATTTCATCCAGGTTCTGCTTCATGGATAATTCCTCTATATCATGATTCTTCTAATGTAACTTCTCGCGAAGTTACTTTACGACATCCAGTCCTGCCAAGGATCGGTCCCCTAGGGCCGTATGTACCTGACGACATGTATCCCTGGAGGGATATGCCACTTCTATATCGTCATTCTTTCAACAAACCTGCATTTTATCGGCAACTTATGCTCAGCAAGCCTGAAAGCCTCATGGGCTACATCCTCGGGCACTCCACTTACTTCGAACATTACCTTGCCCGGTCTTACCACACACACCCATCCTTCGGGTGCTCCCTTTCCCTTTCCCATTCGTGTCTCTGCAGGCTTCTTTGTAAACGGTTTATCGGGAAACATTCTGATCCAAACCTTGCCACTCCGCTTCATGTACCGGGTAAGCGCAACTCGGGCTGCCTCTATCTGTCTGTTGGTAATCCAACCCGGTTCAATAGCGCTCAGACCATATTCACCAAACTCTACAGAGCTGCCCCGTGTTGCTTTGCCCCGCATCCTTCCGCGCTGTTTCTTCCGGTATTTGACTTTATTCGGTTGTAACATAGCGTCCTCTACGTAATCTGATTGACACGAGCCTCAATGCGATCTTGTTTTACTCTGTTTCTTCATAAAAATTAGAGTTAAAAATAATTAAACCCAATAATGAAACATGCTTTATTTGGCCACGACCCAGATACCTTGCCGGTTATGTAACAGCAGCTTTCTTCTTTTTAAGCAGTACACCTGCATCCTGTCGCGTATCTCTCTTGAAAACCTCTCCTTTATAAATCCACACCTTTACACCGATGGTGCCGAAGGTGGTGTTCGATTGCGCAAATCCGTAATCGATGTCGGCTCTGAAGGTATGGAGCGGGATCATACCTTCTTTATAGCTCTCAGTTCGAGCCATTTCGGCGCCTCCCAGTCGTCCTGAACAGGTGATTTTAACACCCTGGGCGCCAGCCTGCCTCGCAGATGATATGGCCTTTTTCATGGCTCTCCTGAAGGCAACCCTCCCCTCAAGCTGTCGCGCAATACTGCTGGCAACGAGCGCAGCGTCGACTGCAGGATTTTTTATTTCCTTGATCTTGATCTGAATATCCTTATCCGTGAAAGCAGCCAACTCTTTGCTGATTGCTTCGACCTCAGCTCCTTTCCTTCCTATCACTATCCCGGGGCGCGCAGTATGTATGATAATATTTACTTTTTCAGGATATCTGATGATTTCAATCTTTGCCACCTCACCGTTTGAAACCCGCTTTTTCAGATATTCTCTTATTTTTACGTCTTCATGTAGATTCGTGGCATATTCCTTCCGTGAGTACCATCGCGATTTCCACGTTTGTATTATCCCAAGCCGCAGCCCAATTGGATTTACCTTCTGACCCATTTATACCCCCACTCAAATGTGGTTTTTCTACTTTTATTCAGTTGACCGCTATTAACTTTTATGATTAAAAAGTCAACCTGCCTACTTTTTAATTTCCTCTCCGGACACAACAACCGATATATGACACGTCCTTTTCCGGATTCTGTCAGCCCTGCCCCTGGCCCTTGGATGCCATCTCTTCAGGGTCGGACCCTCATTGACAACGATTTCCTGTATTCTCACCGTTTCTTCATCTATATTCTTGTTATTTGCCATGAGATTTGAAAAAGCGGAATGCAGCACACGTGCAAGAAGTTTCGCTCCTCTGGCCGGAGAAAGTGTCAATACTGCCTTTGCCTCCCTGTATGGAAGATGCTTGACCTCTCTGGTATACCTATTTACCTTTCTCCCGGAAATTTTTATATACTTCGCAACTGCCCGTGCCACCATATTTCTTCACCTCATTACTATACCGAAGCTCACTTCACCCTCGAGGAACGCTCTGATCCAGCATGGCCCTTGAATATTCTGGTTGGAGCAAACTCTCCGAGCTTATGACCGACCATGTTCTCCGTTATATACACAGGAAAAAACTTCTTTCCGTTGTACACGTTAAAAGTATGCCCGACCATTTCCGGAAATATCGTTGACCTTCTTGACCATGTCTTGATTATCTTTGTATCATTCCTGTTATTCAGCTCAAGCACTTTTTTAAACAGCTTTTTGTCTATAAAGGGGCCCTTTTTGATAGAACGTGACAACGCAAACCCTCCCTCTACTTCTTCCTTTTCTTGACAATATACTTATCAGAATCCTTATGCTTTTTTCTCGTTTTATAACCTTTGGTAGGAACACCCCACGGTGATACCGGATGCCTCCCTCCGGATGATCTACCTTCACCGCCGCCGTGGGGATGATCAACAGGGTTCATTGCCACTCCTCTGACCTTCGGCCTTCTCCCCAGCCACCGCGAACGACCCGCCTTTCCAAGAGAGATATTGAAATGATCCTGGTTTCCAACATGGCCGACCGTTCCGTAGCAACGAGCATTGATGTTCCGCATTTCCCCTGACGGGAGCTTGACGACGCATCTGCTTCCCTCTTTTCCTGCAAGCTGTACAAACGTGCCTGCTGCACGCGCCATCTGTCCGCCTCTACCCGGGCTGAGCTCCACATTATGGATAACTGTACCAAGGGGCATGTTACCGAGCGGCAGTGCATTTCCTGGTGAAGCCTTGGCGTGTTCTCCCGCAATAATCCGGTCGCCGACCTTGAGTCCCTGCGGTGCGAGTATATAACGTTTTTCACCATCGATATAACTTACAAGGGCAATTCTCGCACTCCTGTTGGGATCATACTCTATGGTAACAATTGTACCCTCTATATCCCGCTTGTCCCGTTTGAAATCAATTTTTCTGTAGAGTTTCTTAGATCCGCCGCCCCGACGACGAAGCGTAATCCTCCCCTTGTTATTCCTGCCGCTTATCCTTTTCTTTCCCTCTGTAAGCGGCTTGTAGGGCTTGTCGGCGGTTATCCCCTCTTTGTCGACAACCGAATAAAACCTTCTCGATGGGGTCGTAGGTTTATATTTCTTTATCGCCATTGAAACTCTCTCACCTGTTTAATTTAATTATCTTAGAGCTTTCCGAAACCCGTGCATTTTGGCAACTTCTCGCGAAGTTACTTTATGATATTCGGTTCTGAAAGAACGTAGACCGCTTCTAAGTAACTTCAATTAAAGTTATTTGTCGATACTAAGTCCCACAGGGAATCCTGTCAAGGACGTACACCGCTTCTATACACCTTCAAACAGCTCTATCTTTTCTCCCTCTTTAAGCGTTACTATGGCTTTCTTCCAGGAGGATGTATAACCCAGTTTGTATCGCTCCCGCTTCTTTTTCCCTCTAATATTAATAATATTGCATGAGACTGGTTCCACGTTGAATATTTCTTTTACAGCCTGCATTATCTCTTTTTTATTCGCCCTCTTGTTTACTTTGAAACAGTACTTCCCCATTCCCTGCAGTTCAGTACTCTTTTCGGTGATTTTAGGGTTTATTAGAATCTCGCCTTTTTTCATCTTCTTTTTCACTCAGTTCGATTGTGGTTATTGCCTATTATTTATCCGTATATTTCTTATTCAACACCTTGACAGCACTCTCTGTCAGTATGAGTTGGCTCGCGTTATAAAGATCACGACTGTTCAACAGGGCGGCATCGTAGTAACTGAGCCATGGTATATTGCGTCCCGCTCTTCTGTTCATTGGACTTCTATCTTTATCTATAAGAAGAACCCGCACCCTTCTGTTTCTGTCGACCAGATTTTCCGCAATCCTGCAGAATTCTCCTGTTTTACCCGAGTCCACTGAAAAATCTTCGACAACCTTCAGCGTATCTTCGATTTTCTTCATTGAAAGCAACGAACGTACGGAGAGCTTCTTTATCTTTTTCGGGAGATTGATTCTGTAGCTCCTCGGTTTGGGGCCGAAAACCGTCCCTCCTCCTACCCTGACCGGACTTCTCCTGCTTCCAGCGCGTGCCCTGCCGGTACCTTTCTGCCTGTACATCTTCGCGCCGCTCCCTCTGACTTCGGATCTTCCCTTTGTGGAGGCTGTCCCCTGTCTCATGTTAGCCCGCTCAGCCCGGAGTGCATAGTAGATCGCTGATTTATTCGGCTTTATTTTAAATACAGCGTCGGCAAGAGTTATATCGCCTTTTTCCTTGCCGTTTATGTCATATATCTTCACCTTCATTTCTCAACTCAGTTTCGCAATAGATTTTAGTACAGTCGCCCCCGTGCTTCTACGGGCTTACACATTCTTCCGAAAACCCGTATGCCCGATCCCCGGAATCACTGTTTTATCTCCACATCAACACCTGCCGGCAATTCCAGCTTCATAAGGGCGTTGATCGTATCACTTGTGGGATTGATAATATCTATCAGCCTCTTATGCGTTCTCATTTCAAACTGCTCTCTCGATTTCTTGTTTACGTGCGGGGATCTCAGCACTGTATATTTGCTTATCTTGGTCGGAAGCGGCACAGGCCCGGACACCTTTGCCCCTGCCCGTGCAACCGCGCTTACAATAGATTTTGCCGACTCGTCAATGAGTTCTGCATCAAACGCTCTGAGTCTTACACGAATCTTCTGAACTTCCATGACAACCTCTATTCAAGTATTTCGGCTACTGCGCCTGCCCCAACTGTTCTACCGCCTTCACGAATAGCAAACCGCATGCCTTTTTCCATAGCGACTGTGGTTATTAGCTCGACTTCCATTGTAATGTTGTCGCCAGGCATGACCATTTCTACACCTTCCGGCAGCTTGATGACACCGGTTACATCGGTAGTACGTACATACACTTGTGGTCTGTACCCGGTAAAGAAAGGAGTATGCCTTCCCCCCTCCTCCTTGGTCAATACATACACCTGGGCATTGAATTTCTTGTGAGGTGTAATCGAACCGGGTTTCGCGACGACCTGGCCTCTCTCGACCTCTTCTCGCTTGACCCCGCGGAGAAGCACACCGATGTTGTCTCCAGCCTGCCCTTCATCAAGCAGCTTCCTGAACATCTCGACTCCCGTTACAACGGTCTTCTGTGTCGGGCGGATTCCTATGACTTCCACTTCTTCATTCACATGAATCTTGCCTCGTTCGACCCTCCCCGTCACAACAGTACCGCGTCCGGAGATCGTAAAGACATCTTCGATGGGCATGAGAAACGGTTTGTCAACATCTCTCTTGGGCTCAGGAATATACTCGTCGATTGCATCGAGCAACTCCTGGATACTCTTCGTCGCCTCTTCATCCTCCGGGTTTTCCATCGCCTTCAGCGCACTGCCCTTTATTACGGGGATATCATCACCGGGAAACTCATATTCGTTGAGCAGATCCCGAACTTCCATCTCCACGAGCTCTAGCAGTTCAGGGTCATCAACACGGTCTACCTTATTCAGATACACGACCATTGCCGGTACACCGACCTGCCGTGCGAGAAGTATATGCTCCCTCGTTTGCGCCATTGGGCCGTCGTCTGCAGCAACAACCAGTATGGCGCCGTCCATCTGTGCAGCACCGGTGATCATGTTTTTTACATAATCAGCATGTCCCGGACAGTCGACATGGGCGTAGTGCCTTTTCTCAGTCTCATATTCCACATGCTGCGTTGCAATGGTAATACCCCTCTCCTTTTCTTCCGGAGCATTATCGATCTCTTCAAACTTCTTTGCCTCTGCCAAGCCCTTATTTGAGAGATAGTAAGTCATTGCCGATGTGAGCGTTGTCTTTCCGTGATCAACGTGACCGATCGTTCCGACATTCACATGAGGTTTTGTCCTCTCATACTTCTGTTTTGCCATCTACATACCTCCTCCTGGGTATTGTAATTGTTATTCAGGTTCATTATGCCATTCCCCGTATGTTTAAAAACGTTCACGGTATGGCGCGATTATTGTTATATACATTAGGAATTCCGGTTGAAATTCCTGTGCCAATTTTTTTGGAAAACCAGGTGTCAAGACGGTCTGATTTCTTAAAAGTAGCACAAGTCCTTAACAGGACTATGTAACAAACAGTAACTTGCTCGAAGTCACTTAGAAGCAATGAACAAGGTAATATAATAGAAACAAAGTATCAATATTTTTTTATGCCCTGTCCCCGTTGCCCCTTCAGGCCGTCACCTTCCCCCTGATTCCAGACACTATTTCGTCTGTAATGGAAGCCGGCACTTCCTCATAATGTGAAAATTTCATTGAATAATTCGCCCGCCCCTGACTGAGAGAACGGAGAGTAGTTGCATACCCGAACATCTCACGTAGCGGGCAATCGGCCGTGATGAGTTTCCCGTGCTGTCGGTCCTCCATACCCGATATTCTAGCCCGTCGTGACGAGAGATCCTTTATCAGCTCTCCCATATAATCCTCAGGAGTTATTACATCAACCGCCATTACCGGTTCGAGAAGAACGGATTTTGCCTGTGCCGTACCCTGCCTGAATGCGTTCATTGCTGCTATTCTATAGGCAAGCTCAGATGAGTCGACTTCATGGTATGACCCGTCAATCAGAGTTGCTTTGAAATCTATCATCGGATACCCTGCCAGTACGCCATTCTCGCTTGCATCTCTTATGCCGTGTTCTATTGAAGATATATATTCCTTGGGAATTCTGCCACCGACTACCTTGTTTTCAAACACAAAACCAGCCCCCTGATCGAGCGGTTCGAATTCCATGACAACATGTCCGTACTGACCATGGCCACCCGATTGTTTAATGTGCTTCCCCTCTACACGCACATGTCTCCTGATTGTCTCCCGGTACGCTACCTCAGGCCGACCGACAATGGCCTCGACCCTGAATTCCCTCAGCATGCGGTCAACAATAATCTCAAGATGCAACTCGCCCATACCGGAAATAACGGTTTGTCCGGTCTCTGCATCGGTGCGCACCCTGAAGGTTGGGTCTTCTTCAGACAACTTGTGCAAAGCGATTCCCAGCTTATCCTGATCGCTGTTCGATTTCGGTTCAATTGCAATAGACAGCACCGGTTCCGGAAAATCCATCTCCTCCAGAATGATTGGATTCTGTATATCGCACAACGTATCGGCCGTTGTCGCGGTTTTAAAGCCGACAGCAGCGGCGATATCACCGGCATACACCTCTTTTACGTCATTTTTTTTATTGGCATGCATCTGCACGATGCGGCCTATTCGCTCCTTGCGGTCTTTTCCGGCGTTGTACAGCATATCGCCGACCGAAACTTTGCCCGAATACACTCTGAAAAAAACAAGCTTTCCTACATAGGGGTCTGTCATAATCTTGAAGACTAAAGCTGAAAACGGATCATGCACATCCGCCTTCCGGAGCGCCTTATTACCGGTTTTAAGCAGCACCCCCTCTACAGGAGGAACATCCACCGGAGAAGGAAGGTATTCGACAACAGCGTCAAGCAGCCTCTGCACACCTTTATTCTTGAATGCGGAACCGCATAAGACCGGAAATACTTTTCCGGACAATGTCGCCATACGAATGACCCTTCGAATACGATCCTCACCGAGGTCAGCCCCGGAAAGATATAACTCCATAAACTCATCATCATAATCGCTGAGTATTTCAAGAAGCTGCTCACGAAACATAGCTGCTTTTTCTTTTAGTGCCTCCGGGATTTCGGATTCTACGAAAGTTGACCCAAGGTCCTCTTCGTTCCAGATATACGCCTTCATGGTTATAAGATCGACGATACCCCTGAAATTTTCTTCCCTTCCGTATGGAATCTGCACAGGAAGCGCCCGTGCGCCGAGGCGTTTTTTTATCATCTCGAGCACATGTTCAAAATCCGCGCCTTTCCTGTCCATTTTATTGATGAATATCAATCGCGGCACATTGTATTTATTTGCCTGAAGCCAAACGGTTTCACTCTGTGGCTCCACCCCTGCAACCGCGCAAAAAACCGTAACTGCGCCGTCGAGAACACGGAGGCTTCTTTCAACCTCGGCAGTAAAGTCCACATGACCGGGAGTATCGATGATATTCACCCGGTGATCACGCCAGAATAGAGTCGTTGCAGCGCTGGTGATTGTTATCCCCCGCTCCTTCTCCTGATCCATCCAATCCATCTCGGCATCGCCGTCGTGTACTTCACCGATCTTGTGTTTTCTACCGGTATAATAGAGCATACGCTCAGTGAGCGTTGTTTTCCCCGCATCAATATGGGCCATTATGCCTATGTTTCTATATTTTTCCAGTTTCTGTACCATTCTTCTCGTCTGCTCCGTCAATCTACCACTTGTAATGTGCGAATGCCTTGTTTGCTTCCGCCATTTTCCTTGTATCTTCTTTCTTCTTGATCGTTGCCCCGGTATTGTTATAGGCGTCGATGAATTCATCCGCAAGTTTTTCACCCATAGACTTACCGTGCCGTGCGTTTGCATATGTGATAAGCCACCGTATGGCAAGAGCGATTTTCCGTTCAGACCGCACTTCGATAGGCACCTGATAGGTTGCGCCTCCAACCCTCCTCGATTTTACCTCGAGATCGGGTTTTACGTTTTCAATTGCCCTGTTGAAAACTTCGAGCGGAGGTTTTCCGACTTTTTCCCCGATAATAGCAAATGAATCGTACAATATTTTCTGTGCAACGCTCTTCTTTCCACGTTTCATGAGATTGTTTGTAAACCGGGAAACCAGTGTTGAATTATACAGTGGGTCCGGAACAAGCGGCTGCTTTTTCGTTACATGTCTTCTTGGCACATTCAGTCTCCATTGTATGTTATTTTATGCAACATGTATGTTGTTTTATGCAAAGATTATCAACAAAAAGCCGGTTAGATGCGCGCAAAAAATAAGCCGGTTTTTAAACAAAACCGGCACCCGTTCAAGGGACCTCTCCGTCGCCGCCGGTGGTTTCGCCTTGCGCATCAAAAAGAACCCTGCTTACCGTTTTACATATTAAAAAATTATGCCTTTGGCCTCTTTACGCCATACTTTGAGCGCCCTTTCTTCCTGTTTTCAACGCCAAGTGTATCAAGCGCGCCCCTGACAATGTGATACCTCACCCCAGGAAGGTCTTTCACGCGACCACCCCTGATTATCACCACAGAGTGTTCCTGAAGATTATGACCTATTCCCGGAATATAGGCAGTAACCTCTATCCCGTTGCTGAGCCGCACCCTGGCGACTTTTCGCAGGGCTGAATTTGGCTTCTTTGGTGTAAACGTCATTACCCGCGTACACACACCTCTTCTCTGCGGACATGCCTGAAGGGCCGGGGCGCTTGTTTTTCTGATCTGCTTTTCTCTGCCTTTCCGGATCAACTGGTTCACAGTCGGCATGTGTAACTCTCCTGTCATGCAACAATCGCGTAAATATACTGCTTATCTCCCCAGGCGTCAATAGTAATTCAACTATGACTTCATACTGGTTATGCCGTGTTAATCACGACTCGGGTACCGTGTGTACAGGGGGAACAGTACTGAGATTGATCGGATGTATACAATCATCGAAAAAACAATACACGGGATGTGTCAGAGGGAGAAAAAAGCGGAAAATCACCGGCAAGCAACAGTACGATCAATATACTGCGCCACCGACCTCTTCTTTCCGCATGATCGTGCGTCCTTCGACCTTCTCCTTTATTTCCTCGGGCATTTCGAGGTCACCCGGTTCCTTCTGGTACAGCTCAACATTCTTATAGGCCTTGATGCCGGTCCCGGCCGGTATCAGGTGACCGATTATAACATTTTCTTTCAGACCTCTCAAATTGTCGACCTTCCCCTTGATTGCGGCATTCGTGAGCACCCGTGAGGTTTCCTGGAAGGACGCCGCTGATAGGAAAGAATCAATATTGAGAGCTGCTCTCGTTATACCGAGAAGGACAGGTCTTGCAGAAGCGGGGCTTCCGCCAAGTTTGATTACCCGTACGTTTTCATCTCTGAACCTGAACCTATCAACCTGCTGACCGATTATGAAATTCGTATCCCCCACATCCACAATCTCGACCTTGCGCAGCATCTGCCGCACAATTACACCTATGTGCTTGTCGTTTATATTTACACCCTGCAGCCGGTACACCTCCTGTATCTCATTCACAAGCCAGCTCTGCAGGGCCTGTTCTCCCTTGATCTGGAGAATATCGTGGGGGTTAACAGATCCTTCACAAAGCGGTTCACCTGCTTCCACCTGGTCTCCATCGCGAACCGTTACATGCTTTCCGAGCGGAATATAGTGCTTATACTCAGCTTCGTTCTCGTCAACAATAATAATAACCCGTTTCCCTTTGGTAATGGTACCGAATTTCACCGTTCCGTTGACTACAGAAAGAACTGCGGCATCTTTCGGTTTCCGTGCTTCAAAGAGGTCTGCAACCCTGGGCAAACCACCGGTAATGTCCTTTGTTTTAGCCTGCCCCCTCGGGATTTTAGCTATGACATCGCCTGCGTTTACATCCTGGTTATCTTCGACGGTGAGATATGAGCCGCCCGGTACGTTGTAACTTTCCAATTCATTACCTTCATTATCCACAACTACAATCTTCGGCTGCAGCTGTTCATCCTGGAAATCGAGAATAATTTTATTAATAACGCCCGTTACCTCATCGACTTCCTGTTTCATTGTTGTTCCCGGGACAATTGAAATAAGCTGGACTTTGCCTGAATGTTCGGTCAGGATGAGCTCCGAGAACGGGTCGAATTTGGTAAGCGAGGTTTTCGACTCGACGATATCACCCTCATTGACGAGTAACTCCGAGCCAATTTTAACGTTGACTACATAGGGTTCACCCAGGCATAAAACCGATCCCTCTTTCCGTAATACTTCAGCCCTCTCCTGGGCTAGTATATCTTCCTTTTCCTTTTTTGACTTTGCAATGACTTGACCGGGTTCAACAAAATCACCGCTTTTTGCCTTCATGGTAATATCGTCTGACACATACTGACGAAATATTCGTCTTACGGTAACTGTCCCTCTTCGCGGTAGAACGCGTCTCCCGCCCTCTTTCTCGATAATCTTTCCCTCGACTTTCTCTACATACACCGGATAGCCAAGGGTTATCGTATTTTCCTCCGCTTTTCGCGCTGCAGTGCCGCCTATATGAAATGTCCTCATGGTCAGCTGCGTCCCCGGCTGCCCAATCGACTCAGCAGCGACGATACCCACAGCCTCGCCGATATCAACGGTTTTCTTGCTCGCAAGATTTCTACCGTAGCATTTTACACAGACACCGTAAGAAGATTCACAGGTTAGCACAGTTCTTACCTTTACCCTTGTTATTCCGGCATTTTCAATTCTGCGGGCAATATTCTCCGTAATATCTTCATTCGCATTTATTATAATTTCCTTCGTTCGCGGATCCCTTATTCTATCGACGGTATACCTTCCCACAATACGGTCATAGAGAGATTCAATAATATTGTCCTCCTCCCTCAGTGCGATCATCTCTATCCCGTTTATCGTGCCGCAGTCCTCTTCTGTGGTGATGAGGTCCTGAGCGATATCGACGAGCCGTCTCGTGAGATAACCCGCATCCGCTGTTTTCAGGGCAGTATCGGCAAGACCCTTTCGTGCGCCATGCGTGGAGTTGAAGTACTCCAGCACCGTCAGGCCCTCTTTGAAGTTTGATTTTATGGGAAGTTCGATTATTTCCCCGGACGGTTTGGCCATAAGCCCGCGCATTCCTGCAAGCTGTCGTATCTGCGTTTTTGAACCGCGCGCACCTGAATGAGCCATCATATACACCGGGTTGAAACCGTTTTTGTCCTTTTTCAGATTATCCATCATTGTGTCTGCTATTTTCTCGTTAACCGCAGTCCAGATATCGATGATCTTATTGTATCTCTCCTCATTTGTAATGAGGCCATTCCTGTACTGTTCATATACCGCCGAGACTTCCTTCTCAGCCCTTTCAAGCAGCTTCTTTTTTTCAGCGGGGACTCTAATATCCTCCATTCCGATTGTGATACCGAATCGAGTCGCAAAGGTGAATCCTATTTCCTTTATCGCGTCGAGCATTTTTGCAGTTACGGAGACGCCATTTTTATCGAAACAGGAGCTGACAAGAGCATTGAGCTCTTTTTCTCCGAGAGAGTAGTTTACATACTCGATTTCCCCCGGTAGTATCGAGTTGAACAACGCCCGACCGACCGTCGTTTCAATCCTCTCTCCCCTGTGCCTGAGAAGTATTCGATCGTGGTAGTCACAGACCTTGTTTTCAATAGCCGTTATTACCTCCTCGATAGACGAGAAATATTTTACCTTTTTCGAATCCACTGCCGGGTCGTCCTTCGTCAGGTAGTAAATGCCAAGGACCATATCCTGGGTAGGACCGACGATTGGTAGCCCGTTCGCCGGATTAAGAGGGTTTTTTGAAGAGAGCATGAGGATCCATGACTCGATCTGCGCTTCAAGAGAAAGCGGTACATGCACAGCCATCTGATCGCCATCGAAATCGGCATTAAATGCGTGGCACACGAGCGGATGCAGGCGTATCGCTTTCCCCTCGACCAGAACAGGCTCAAATGACTGGATACCCATACGGTGCAGTGTTGGGGCCCTATTCAGCAGAATTGGATGCTCTTTGACCACTTCTTCAAGAACGGTCCATACTTCAGGCGCACGGCCCTCCACCATCGTTTTCGCCCGTTTAATATTGAACACGATACCCTTGTCTACCAGTTTTTTCATAATAAATGGCTTGAAAAGCTCCATTGCCATCAGACTCGGCAACCCGCACTGATGCATTTTAAGGCCTGGTCCGACAACAATAACCGAGCGGCCGGAATAATCGACCCGTTTACCGAGAAGGTTCTGCCTGAACCTCCCCTGCTTGCCCTTCAGCATATCGGAAAGCGATTTAAGGGGCCTGTTTCCAGGCCCACGCACCGCCCGTTTCTTCCTGCTGTTATCAAACAGGGCGTCAACAGCTTCCTGAAGCATCCGTTTTTCGTTACGAACGATGATCTCAGGCGCGTTGAGGGCGATAAGACGCTTCAGCCGGTTGTTTCTGTTTATCACCCGTCTATACAGATCGTTGAGATCTGAAGTGGCAAACCTGCCGCCGTCAAGCTGAACCATAGGGCGCAATTCCGGCGGAATGACGGGGATTGTATCCATGATCATCCATTCAGGACTGTTTCCAGAATCTCTGAAATCTTCGACAATCTCAAGCCGCTTGAGAATTCTTTTATCTGTTTTCGGGCCCTTTTCCATCATAGTGATGCGCAGCTCCTGGGCAACGGCATCGAGGTCAAGGTTTTCAAGCAGGTTTTTTATCGCGTCTGCTCCGATACCAGCGGTGAAACTGACACCATATCGTTCTCTGTACTCGTTATACTCCTCTTCAGTCACCAACTGCATCTTTTTGAGATCGGTGTCACCGGGATCGATAACAATATATTTTTCGAAGTAGAGTACGCTACGAAGCTCGGTCATGGTAAGGTCGAGCAGCAATCCCATTCGAGAGGGCACGCTCCTGTAGTACCAGATATGTGATACCGGTGCCGCAAGCTCAATATGTCCCATCCGTTCTCTTCGCACTTTAAAATGGGTAACTTCGACTCCGCATCTGTCACACACGACGCCTTTGTACCGTATGCTTTTAAATTTGCCGCAGTAGCACTCATATTCCTTGGTTGTGCCGAATATCCGCTCGCAGAACAGGCCATCCCGTTCCGGACGCAGGGTCCGATAATTGATTGTCTCCGGCTTTTTAACCTCGCCGTATGACCATCTTCTGATGAGATCCGGTGAAGAGAGCTTGATTTTAATCTTTGCAAACTCACTCAGACTTTTCATATATGCACCTCTCCATTATTACGTATGCGAAGTGTTGAATTATGGTTTTACCCATATAAAATTAAAATAAGTTAAAAACCATTAGGCAAGTGTTCTTCCGACCGTCAGAATGGGTTCGCCTGTGCAGTTGCAACGAAAAAATACTTATCAACGAGCCCGATCAGTTTGACCTTTTACGATTGAAAGTTCACTTGCCTACATATTCTGACCGATCACCTTTGTCGTCCGATTGGCAATGATTTCTTCATCCTTTTCGGTCAAAGGAATCTGATCATCATTTTCGTCGAAAACAGTTATATCCAGCCCGAGTCCCCTGAGTTCCTGAACGAGAACATTGAACGATTCTGGAATACCGGACATCGCAATATTGTCTCCCTTGACGATTGCTTCATAGATCTTTGCGCGGCCGGTCATGTCATCTGATTTCACGGTTAATAGCTCTTGCAGGTTGTTGGCTGCACCATATGCCTCGAGCGCCCATACCTCCATTTCACCGAGCCGCTGACCGCCGAATTGTGCCTTGCCACCGAGTGGCTGCTGTGTGACGAGAGAGTAAGGGCCTGTTGAACGTGCGTGTATCTTGTCGTCTACAAGATGTGCGAGTTTGAGTATATAGATAACACCGACCGATATCTCGTTTTCGAAGGGCTCTCCGGTCAACCCATCATAAAGGGTTATTTTGCCTTTCTGGGGCAGGCCCGCTTCCTTCAGATAGTTTTCAATCTGCTCATTCGTTACGCTCTCGAATACGGGTGTGCTGAACATTTTGTTAAGCTCCTTCGCAGCCCAACCTAAATTGGATTCAAGAATCTGGCCGAGATTCATCCGTGACGGTACGCCGAGAGGATTGAGTACAATATCAACCGGAGTCCCGTCGGGAAGAAAGGGCATGTCCTCTTCAGGAAGCACCCGGGCGACGACTCCCTTGTTTCCATGTCTTCCGGCAAGTTTGTCTCCTTCCTGGAGTTTTCTCTTCTTGGCGATGAAGACCTTGACGACCTCTTCGACACCCGGCGACAGCTCGTCTCCGTCCTCACGCCGGAGTCGCTGAATATCGACGATAGTGCCCTCGGTACCGTGAGGTACTCTCAGGGATGTATCCTTTACGTTTTTTGCCTTTTCACCGAAAATCGAGTTTAAAAGCTTATACTCCGGTGTTATATCCGTCTCGCCCTTCGGTGTAACCTTTCCTACAAGTATAGAACCGGGCCTGACAATCGCACCAACACGCACGATTCCTTCTTCATCGAGGTCGGTAAATGCTTCCTCGCTTACATTCGGAATATCTCGCGTTATGCTTTCCATGCCAAGCTTCGTTTCCCTGACCTCGACATTGAATTCCTCAATGTGAATCGAGGTGAAGAGATCATCCTTTACAATCCGCTCACTCATGAGAATCGCATCCTCATAGTTGTATCCCATCCAGGGCATAAAGGCGACAAGCACATTCTTCCCGAGTGCGAGCTCGCCCTGATCTGTTGCCGGTCCATCGGCAATAACATCGCCCTTTTTAACACGCATCCCCTTTTTAACGATGGGCTTCTGGTTAAAACAGGTGTCCTGGTTGGTACGTTTGTATTTTATTATCTGGTATTCATCGAGCTCATCGCTCTTGTCGGGTTTAATATGAACCTCCTCAGAGCTCACATACTTTACGGTACCCGCCCGATCAGCTTTTACAACCACCCCAGAATCCACAGCTGCAAGTTTCTCAATACCGGTGCCGATATACGGCGCCTCGGGATTGAGCAGAGGAACTGCCTGTCTCTGCATATTTGAACCCATCAACGCTCTGTTCGCATCATCATGCTCTAGAAACGGGATCAGAGCTGTGGATACGCTGATAATCTGTTTGGGAGAAACATCGATATAGTTGATTTCCTGCGGCGTTACGGTAAAAAACTCCCCCTTGTGCCGCGCTGCAACATAGGAATTTATAAATTCACCCTTCTCATTTATTAATGCACTTGCCTGCGCGATATTATACTTTTCTTCGTCCATTGCAGTCAGGTATTCGATTTCATCCGTAACCCTCCCGTTTTTAACTATCCTGTACGGCGTTTCAAGAAAACCATAACTATTCACGCGGGCGTATATCGAGAGCGAAACAATCAGTCCAATATTCGGCCCCTCCGGCGTCTCAATCGGGCACATTCTCCCGTAATGGGAGTAGTGCACATCCCTGACTTCGAATCCCGCTCTCTCCCTGGACAAACCTCCCGGACCAAGAGCGTTCAGTCTCCTCTTATGTGTGAGCTCGCTGAGCGGATTGACCTGATCCATAAACTGGGAGAGCTGGCTCGAACCGAAAAACTCCTTGATAGCGGCGGTAATCGGCTTGATGCTGATGAGATCCTGGGGACGGATGGTATCCGCTTCTTTTATCGACATGCGCTCCTTTGCTATTCGCTCCATCCGTGCGAAACCGATCTTCAACTGGTTCATAAGCAGCTCTCCGACCGAACGCACACGCCTGTTGCCGAGATGGTCGATGTTGTCTACGGCTCCCTCACCGATATGCACCTTGATCAGGTACTTCATTGTATCGATAATGTCCTCATTTCGGAGAACACGATCTTTTACCTTTTCAGGGTAATCGAACCGTTTATTTAGTTTATACCTCCCGACCTCGCCGAGATCATATCGTCTGGGTTCAAAAAAGAGTGTACCGATGTCTCTTTCGGCATTTTCAAGTGTGGTAGGTTCACCCGGGTGTATCACCGTATAAATTCTCGTTATTGCATCCTCTCTTGCAGGCTCATCTTTCAGCGCATCGTCTGGATCCTTTGAAAAATCCTCCTTGTCGAGACAGTTAATGATAACTGTTGAGTTCAGACTTTCGGACGATTCAAAATCAATGACATCTATTTTATTGATCCCCGCATGGAGGAGAGAGTCGAGTGTCGTTGGAATAAGCCGTTCACCAGCACGCACGATCTTCGCGTTCTCACCTTTACCGAAGTACGCGCATGCAGTATACCTGTTATTCAGGCTTCCGTCGGCAATCACCGACTCACTCAACGAGATTGTTTCTGTCTTGTAAAAGAGTTTGATTATTGCATTACGTGTTTCATATCCGATGGCACGGAGAAGAAGCGTTGCGAGTATCCTTCTCTTTCTGTCAATACGAATATAGAGGATCTCTTTCTTGTCGTCCAGCTCAAGCTCGAGCCATGAACCACGGTCGGGAATGATACGCGCGGTGTGCATTTGATCCTTCTCCTCATACCCAAATACCACCCCCGGAGACCGGTGTATCTGGCTGACCACAACTCGCTCGGCGCCGTTGATTATGAAAGTACCCCGCTGTGTCATAAGCGGAACATCTCCCATATACAAAACTTTCCTTCTGATTTCACCGGTTTCAGTAAAAATGAGGTCAATCGTCGCTTTCAGCGGCAACGCGTAGGTAATTCCCTTGTCCTTACACTCTATCTCCGAGTATTTAGGATCATCAAACGTATAGTTCTCAAACTGGAGAATCATATCACCGTTCGGGCTTTCCACAGGAAATGTCGAGGAGAAGACAGATTGAAGCCCGACACTTTCGAGCTCAACACCACCCTTAATCTTCGACAACTGAAGAAACCGTTCGTATGATGAAAGCTGTATCTCAATAAGGTTGGGTATCTTCAGGATTTCTCTTGATTGTTTCCCAATTACTACACGTTCCCTTTTCTCACTCATATTTTCCTCTTATTGGTAATTGTACATGTATGTTTTTTAAAGGAAGGTTATACAAGTCGGTTCGTTACCTTTTTTTTGAAGCTGTGATAATAATCGAGCAAGGAATGCTCACTTGAAGCACACTGCTCCCTCTTACCGAACACAATTTTACAGACCCGCATACAACCCAGTGTTGAAAGATGTTAGAATTCGTTGATTAACCGGAAGTTGCTGAGATTGTTGATTGAAAACATCGTATAAACAAGCATCGATTAACGATTTTACCGGAAACGATTTGAAGTGCGGGCACATACCACCCCAATATACTAGCCAATTTAAAAAATGTTAAATTCTTTATTTTGAGAGGATTAGCCCGGAATATGTCTCTCTCATTGAATCGTCCAACCCCTGGACACAATGCATGCTGATGATTCTGCAAGTGCCGCAGGTACTGCAAGTGCCGCAGGTACTGCAGATATCGAACACCAGAATGCCCTGACGGCCTTTCGGGCCTGCCTACTTCACCTCAACAGTTGCACCTGCAGCCTCAAGTTTTGATTTAACTTCCTCTGCGGTTTTTTTATCGACATTTTCAACAACGGGCTTAGACATTCCTTCTACAAGGTCTTTCGCCTCTTTAAGCCCGAGACTTGTAGCGGCTCGAACCTCTTTGATAACCTGTATCTTTTTTTCGCCGATTGCAGTAATTAACACTGAAAACTCAGTCTGTTCCTCTTCCGGAGCAGCTTCGCTGCCTGCGCCGGCTCCCGGTACGGCTGCAACAACAGCAGGCGCAGCAGCGGAAACCCCGAATTTCTCCTCAAGAGCCTTTACCAGTTCAGCGAGTTCAAGAACGGTCATTTTCTCAATGGCCGCTATAAGATCTTTCTGCGATAATTTTTCGCTTGCCATATTATCTTCTCCTCGATTTCATAGGGTAACAGATGCAGGCAACGCATAGTTGAAGACATCTGCACCCTTTTGTGATTTTATTCATTAGAAGTGGCGCATGTCCCCTTGGGATATGTCCCTGGCGGGATATGTCCCTGGCGGGATATGTCCCTGGCGGGATATGCCGCTTCACGGCTGAGTGAAGCTCCATGTGCTGCCGGCGGCCTCGTGCAGCCGGCACCTAACACTCAGTTTTGTTTCTGTTCCTCAACCGCCTTTAGTGTTCGAATAAACTTGGATAGAATGCCGTTTAATGTGAATACCAGACCCGCCCTCGGTCCATTTATTGTGCCGATGATCTTCGCAATGAGAGCCTCCCTTGACGGAAGAGCCGCGATCTGTGCTATATCCCCAGGCCCGAGAATATTGTCATTAACGAAGCCACCCTTTATCTGCAGGCTCGTTTCTTCAATACGATCCACAAGTGTCTTTGCAATCCCCGAAATGTCACCATTAAAATACGCAAGCGCTGTTGGATTTATCAGAAACCGATCAAAATCCTCATACCCGAGCTCATGAAACACCCTCTTCACGGTACGGTTCTTTACAACATGGAATTCCGCACCCTTTTCCCTGAGAGTATTCCGAAGTGCATTGATTTGCTGCACATTCAATCCGCGATAATCGGTAAATATGAAACCCTTGAAATCCTTAATTTCCTCTTTCAAGGCCTGTGTTTTTGCAACTTTATAATTCTGCACCATTTTCTTCTGCTCCAACATCACTGGGATTTCATACTGCGGTACTAGGCAATCTGCTTGTAATCGATTTTTATCCCGGGACTCATAGTGGAAGATAGATATACAGATTTGATATAATCTCCCTTGAGATCCTGCGGTCTTTTAAGCAGGACACTGCTAAAGAGGGCCCTGCAGTTATCTTCAAGAGCCCCGTTATCCATCGATAGTTTTCCGACACCAAGATGCACTATCCTCGTTTTGTCCGCTCTGAACTCTACTCTCCCCTTTTTCAGTTCTTCAACCGCGCTTTTAATATCGCTAGTTACCGTCTGAGTCTTTGGATTGGGCATCAGACCCCTGGTGCCGAGCAGCTGGCCTATTTTCCCCACTTCCTTCATCATATCCGGAGCGGCTACCGCTACGTCGAAGTCAAACCAGCCGCTTTTAATCTTCTCGATAATATCCGTATCACCAACAAAGTCAGCGCCCGCTTCTTCAGCCTCTTTTGCCTTTTGATCTCGTGCAAAGACAAGAACACGGACTTTTTTTCCAGTACCGTGGGGAAGGACAACAGTACCTCTTACCGTATGTTTCTGGAGAACATTGAGGTTAATTGCCAATTCAAGACTTTCATCGAAACCTGTATAGGCAACCTCTTTCAACGATTTAATCGCTTCCCCCAGCGGATAGGTCTTCGTTTCTAATTTTCCCAGCGCATTCCTGTATTTTTTCCCTCTCTTCACCCTGCTACTCCTCTATATCAACTCCCATACTTCTTGCGGTTCCACCGATGATTTTTTTTGCGGCTTCAATATTATACGCATTCAGATCCGGGAATTTAGTTTTTGCAATTTCTTCAAGCTGACTGGAGGTTAGAACCCCAACTTTATCCTTGTTCGGCTCTCCCGACCCCTTTTCAAGGTTCAAAGCCTTCTTGATCAGCACAGCTGCAGGTGGTGTTTTTGTAATAAATGTAAAAGACTTGTTCTCATAAACAGTAATTATAACCGGAATAATGGTGCCTTTTTGGGATTCCGTTTTTGCATTAAATGCCTTGCAGAACTCCATAATATTTACGCCGTGCTGCCCGAGGGCTGGACCCACCGGTGGCGCCGGATTTGCCTCTCCAGCAGGTATCTGCAATTTAATTGTTCCACTTACTTTTTTTGCCATGCTTTCCCGCCCTGTCGACTGCTATGAATTCAAGTTTTCGCGAGCTGTAAATATAATTGCAGATTACATTATAGTCAATCAGTACATCCGCCCGACAACAGGCGCCGTTAAATTTTTTCTATCTGCAGGAAATCCAGCTCGACCGGCGTGGACCTCCCGAATATTTCAACCCTGACCTTGATTTTTCCTTTTTCGTTGTTAATATCCTCAACTGTTCCGGTAAAAGATTTAAACGGGCCGTCGTTTACCTTAACCGTTTCTCCGACGGCATACATCATACGGGGAACTACCACCTTGTCGCCCTTTATCTCACCCATTCTTTGCAGAACACTTTTTACGTCGCTGCCAGAAAGAGGAATCGGTTTCTTGTTGCGTCCAGACCCGACAAACCCGGTCACACCTGGAATCTTCGTAATAAGGGTGAGTATTTTCTTCCATTCATATTCCGGCTCATCCGGGATGTTCATTTCGATAAGAATATACCCGGGAAAATACTTCTTTTTGGATATCTTCTTTTTTCCGTTCTTGATTTCTGCAATTTCCTCAGACGGGATCTTTACCTGATAAATATACTCCTCGAGATCGCTGTTTTCGATAAGGTTTTTAATTCCCTTCTCTACTTTGCTCTCATACCCGGAATATGTATGGAGGACATACCAGTTTTTCGACATTCTATCCACCGATTATTGAGAATACAACTGTTTTGATCACGTAATCAATAAGAGCGATTACACCGGCAATAACGAGAATTGAAATGATGACCACCCTCGTTGAGGTAAACACCTCATCCTTCGAAGGCCAGTTAACCTTCTTGAGCTCTGCCCTGGATTCCTTGAGAAAATTGAAAATTTTCTTCAACTTCTTCTCCTTTCCGATCAAAGGCATAAAAATGCAGGCCAGGCAGGATTCGAACCCGCAACATCCGGTTTTGGAGACCGGCGCTCTACCAGTTGGAGCTACTGGCCTTGTATTTTCTTGCTCCACATGTAAATATACCAAACATGGGCAGATTAATCAATCTGCGTCCAATTGTCTTTTGTACTCATCCATGAACGCCGCTACTTGATACTTGATTCCTTATGGAGGGTATGTTTACCGCAGTGAGGGCAGAACTTTTTTAACTGAAGTTTTGACGGCGTACTCTTTTTGTTTTTATCCGTAGTGTAATTCCTATGTTTACATACCTCGCATGCAAGAGATACCAGCTCTCTCATATATAAGACTCCTCAATAGTACTAACACGTGAAAAAAATTAAGCCCACAACCGGATTTGAACCGGTGACCTCGTCATTACCAATGACGTGCTCTTCCTACTGAGCTATGTGGGCGGACGGCACCCCTTCTTCCTGCCACCGCAGTGAATATATAATAATTGCCCCAAAAGTCAAGATTTTTCCCGGTTACATCCGGATGCCGTACGGTTAGCCGGCCGGTTGCATAGCTTACTAAAGGGTTGTAACATGCGTTCATCGGGATGGGCGCACTCACTTTCGTCGCCGCGTGAGCCCTTATAAGAAATAATTTTGGAAGGTTCTGAAACCGGTAATTGATTGGATTTCGTTTTGGTATCGGGAACCCGCGGGAAAATCAGCCGCCGAGGGCCTGGTAGTCCCCTTTTTTCTTTTCTTCGGATGATGGACGCCGTGCGCCGCCTTGGATATCTGGAGAACCAGTGTATTTGAGCATCTCGCATGAACCTTCAAACACCACACCATCCGCCATTTTCAGCTTTCTCGTCTTGATGTTTCCATAAAGCTTGCCGTTAGGAAGCATCTCCAGGCGTTCAAAGGCCTCGACATCACCCTGTACTTCACCCGCTATTATAATCGAGTTCGCCTTTATGTTCGCCCGGACATTTGCAGTTTCTCCAATTATAAGAAGACCCTTTGAGATGATACGACCCTTGAATTTACCTTCAATTTTTATTGACCGGTCGAACCTCAACACCCCGTTAAATGTCGTTGTATTGCTGAATACAGTTTCCACTTTCTCGGCATCTTTTATATCGGTGTAATTGCTCGTCTTACCCATGAAAATACCTCTTTGCATTTTTTATTTTGTCGTCATGGTAAACACGCGGTCCCAATCGGAAGGAGGCGGGCTCTTGATCAGCTCGATGCACCGGGCAACATAGAGCCTGCTTGGACCGTCCGAAGGTTCAAATTCAAGCGCCTTCTTGAAAAAATTCAATGCCTCCTTGAATTTCATCTCTTTATACAGCCTGAGGCCCTCAGAATACATTTCAAGCATTTTTTTCTTACTTTCACGTATCATATCGACACCCTCCGAAACGGAATAATCAGTATGGTTTTATTCGGTTATAAGTCCGGTATATCGTTTTCTCAGATTTTCAATGCTCCGTATGAGCTTCTTTTCTCTATCAACAACCATCTTTAACAGATCATCTATGTTTGGGACATTCTCCCACCTTTTCTGCTCGATATATGCAATCATCTCCTTTGAATCGGTGCATGCTCCGTCAAAAAATGTTTCAAGCGCCTCCTCAAAATCTTTTAGCAGCTGTATCCGTTTTTCATTCTCACACAACTCGTCCCTGTAAGCCTTCGACCTGAGGACACTCCGGATTCTGGCAAGTATTTCAATAAAATTGAAGGGTTTGATAATATAATCATCGATTCCAAGCTCGAGCAAATCAACTTTCTTGTCAACATCACTCACCGCAGAAAGCACGATTATTGGAATATCCTTTGTTGTTTCATCGCTTTTGAGCTTCTCTATCACTCTGAAACCGTTCAGGCGGGGCATCAGCAGGTCAAGCAGTATGAGGTCGGGCCTGACCTCCTGTAATTTATTTAAAACTTCTTCTCCGTCATAAGCCGCAACAACAGAAAAACCAAGCTTGCTCAACATCACTTCAAAAAATTCAACATTAACCCTTTCATCATCGGCGACAAGAATTTTTCCTTCGAATTTCATCTTTTGCCCCATAGTATTAATCCTTTCCGGATAGGCGTCCGATTTTCTGCTGTTCTCCTACGTTTTCTGCATACCCTCCATGATATTTTTTTTCAAAATTCTGTCAACAGATTTTTATTTCCGCTGAAAAGTGGCATTATTTCATATCTCTTTGTAAAATATCCGCCGAATCACAAGAAAAAGAAAAAGTGCGCTTGCAGCACAGAAAAGAACAAGAGCGAGAAGATCTCCATGCCGTGTATAAAAGGTAACTGTATCTCCAGTCAAAACAGGCACATCGCAAACCAGGTAGCCACTTGTAAAAAGAGGCAGCCTGTAAAGCTCTCTACCATAGGGATCAATACACGCGGTTACACCTCCGTTTGCCGCACGAACGAGGCTTTTCCTATTTTCAATCGCTCTAAAAATTGATTTGACATAGTGCTGAACCTCAGCTTTCGGGCTTCCGGTCCAAGCATCATTTGTAATATTAATTATGAGGTCGCTTCCCCGTAATACGAATTTTCGGGCGAGGTTTCCGAACACATCCTCAAAGCATATAAGTACGTTAAAAGAGATATCTCCGGTTTGAAATACCGTAAAATCCCGGCCTGGATTGAAATCACCCGCCCCGGCATTCTCGAGAATTTTTGTAACAAACGGAAACAGTCTCTTATATGGAAACCACTCACCGAAGGGCACCAGATGGATTTTCCGGTACACCCCTTTTAATTCGCCGCCGTTATAAATAATCGCAACGTTATAGAAATCACCGACATACCTCCCGTTTCTTCGTTCCCCATCCAGATCGACTGTCCCGAATACAAACGGCCGGTTCACACCGGCGACATAATTGTGCATCATTTCTGCGTATTTATTGTTCTCTTTTAAATGATAGCGATAGTAAAAAGGTACTGACGACTCACTCCACACAACAATATCGGGATTTCCCGCAAGTGCCCTGTTTGTAAGTCTCATCTCAGTTGCAAGGTTTTCTCGTACATGCGGGCTCCAGGGGTCAAGATTCGCCTGTATAAGGGCAACACGGATGAAATCGGAAAAACCCTTTTTTTCTTCAGCCCGTTTCGTTATTCCGAAAATAAAAGAAAGACCGATCAGAATCACAACAATCAGGCCGTGAACAATACAGACACGCATAGAATTTTTCTTCCCGGAAAGCATACGTGCAAAAAAAACCGCGAGAACTGCATTACCGTAAAGCATAATCAGGTCGATCCCCCATATTCCGAAAATACTTGCACTCTGAATAAACAGGAGGTTTTTATACTGGCTGTATGCAAGTATGCCCCATGGAAATGCGAGAAACCCGATAGTTTTCAAATAATCAAGCGCGATCCATCCCAGCGGGAGCATCAACGGTTTCAAATATTCTATATAGGCGTCCTTTTTAAAATGACGCCCCTTCGGTACAACAAGCGGGAGATTATAAAAGAGAAAACGGGAAAGCATGACTGCGGGGACAAAAAAAACAACCTCGGCAAAAACCGCACCGGAAAGCGCGAGCGGATGTTTATACTCTTTCACCCACCATAAATAGAAGATATTGAACACAACACTCGTTACAACGGCTGACAACAACACTCGTGAAAACTTCTCGCGCTGAATAACGATAAATAACGGTACAAAGGCTATCCATCCAAGAATCGGAAAGTCAGGCTCTGGAAAGGTAAAAATAAGAATAGCTGCGGACAGTAGAGAAAGCAGAAGCCATCTATATTTTCCCGGATTTTCAATGTCCATACTCTTTCTTCGGTATTGATCGGCCTCATCGTTTTTATCGTTGGTCATGGACGGAGTTTCTATTGAAGGTTAACCGGATAATTCGGCCGGATATAGCAACTGCTTGCATGTCGCGAAGAATATCCCGCTAACCGGTGGCACTATGTTGTGATTAGCTGATTCTATTCTTAGAAATGGATTTCAATTCCTTACCTGGTCTGAAATAGGGGACTTTCCTTCTTGGTACCCGCACTGAATCTCCGGTTTTGGGATTCCGGGCCTCTCTCTCTTCCCTTGTTTTAACCTCGAAGGTGCCGAATCCTCTGAGCTCTATGTGTTCATCTTTACGCAACCCATCCTTTACAATTTCAAAAAACAGATCGATCACCCGGGCAATATCTTTTTTTGTCAATCCCAATTTTTCATTTATTTCTTCTACAATTTCTGCTTTCGTCAAAATTCCCTCCTTATTACTTACCCGGAATTAACAGCAGTCATATGTGTGTGCCTTCTCGAATACTCTTCATGGAACAGATCAACCATACTACCTGTGGAAATATTATGCACAAATTACAATAAATATCAATATGAATTTTATGACAATTTTACAGTTTTATCCGGAGAATTTCATATTTTTACGGTTTTTGTTCTGTGGACAGGCAGTTTTTTAATCACATGGATATTTCTTTATTAACTCAATTCCCTTACTGCTATTTTTTTCCAGAAACAGCACAGGTCTATGGTTACCGGGAGGGTAACTTCTGAGACATTCTTGTTTTTTTTCTCGATGCAGTATTGCGGTGAATCACACCTTTTGATGCTGCACTGTCAACAACAGAAACGTACTCTTTGAAAAGTGTATCGACGTCATCCGTCCGTTTTTCTTCGAGGGCCCTCTCAAGCTTGTTTTTCGCTGTTTTCATCCTTGATTTCCACATCCGATTTCTCATCCGCGCCTTTGCATCCTGGCGGACACTCTTCTTTGCCGATTTATGAGACGCCAACGGCACCCTCCTTGAATATAATTTCAAATTGCTACAAAACAGTATCTGTGATTATGGAAAATAATGTATAATTAGATTATGAATTGAAAGACATATTATTGCGAGAATTAAGGTAGTACCGCAAAATCATTAAGTCAAGGTGAAAATAACATACGGCCCTCTGAATACGGAGGACCTGAACACAGTTTCCCATAAAATCATATGAAAAATACTGTATTGAAGGCACCTGTATTGAAAATACCTGTATCCATCAGTAGTATTCCGGAAAAACCCGGTGTATACCTTATGCGTGGGGAGGATAGAAGCATTCTTTATATCGGCAAAGCAAAAAATATGAAAAAACGGGTATCTTCATACTTTCATAGAACGCTGCAAAGCAGTAAAACTAAAACTCTTGTACAGCACATTTCATCGGTTGAAACTTTTATTACCGATAATGAAGTTGAAGCGCTTATCCTTGAGAGCAACCTCATAAAGCAGTATAAGCCGCGTTACAACATCGAACTCAAGGAAAATGAATCATACCCCTACATCAAAATAACAAGGGAGACCTTTCCAAGAATAATCAAAACGAGAACACGGGTCGACGACGGCGCTCTCTACTTCGGACCATATACAAACGCTTCATACGTAAACAGGACGATACGGACTATAACCGAAATTTTTCAAATACGCCGGTGCAGTAAAAACCTGGATAAACAGAAACCCTCGACACCGTGTATTAACTACTACCTTGGTAAATGCATGTGCCCCTGCTGCGATGAAATATCAGAACAGGAGTACGGAGCGCTCATCGATCAGGTAGTGCTGTTCTTAAAAGGACAGAATCAAAAACTCGTATCCCGTATAAAAAGACAGATGGAATACGAGGCAAAGAACAGAAGGTATGAACAGGCGATGCAGTCACGAGACCGGCTTCATGCGCTGGAACACCTGCTGGAGGAGCAGAAAATGATCACAGAGGCCGGTGAAAACGAAGATTTCATCGGCATTGCGAAGGGAGATACTATGTACGCGGATGCGGTGCCAGCGGATACCGCGACAGCGACTACCTCATCGGAGACTCTCGCGACAGCGACTACCGCCTATACGGTAAACACATGCACAGTGACCATTCTGGTGAAGAGAAACGGAAAAATGACGGGTAAACAGGATTACACGGTCAAGCAGGGTGACAGTCTGCCACAAATGCTCGAACAGTTTCTTTCACTGCACTACGATGGATCTACACCGGCGCCCCAAACTATTTTTCTTCCTTTTAAAATACCTGATATTCAGGTCATCAACCGTTACCTGCAAAAAACTTACAACCGATCGATACGGACAGCAGTGCCGCAAAAAGGTATTAAAAAGAGACTGGTAGACCTTGCATGCAGGAACGCGGAACAGAAAAACCGTGAAGAACTCCGTCCTCCCGAAACCGATGCGGTTCTTCAAAAATTAAAGAACATCCTACGTCTGCAGATATCTCCGCACTGTATTGAAGCCTTTGATATTGCTACAACTCTCGGTAATTATTCTGTAGCAGCAATGGTACGATTTACCGCCGGAGCACCCGACCGTAAGCAGTACCGAAGGTTCAGAATCAAATTCACACCGGAGCAGAACGATGTCGAGATGATGCGGGAAGCAGTCGCAAGAAGATACCAGCGTCTGATCAATGAAAATAAACCGCTGCCTAACCTGATCCTTGTCGACGGCGGCACGCCACAGGTGAATGGTGCTAGAAATGTGCTGGACGCCCTCGGCATTCATGATATACCGGTTGTCGGGCTTGCAAAGAGACATGAGGATATATACTTGAATGGAAGAAAAAAACCGATCAGGCTCGAAAAAAGTGATCCGGCACTCAAGCTTCTGATGTCGATGCGTAATGAGGTGCACCGTTATGCCACTACTTATCATATAACCGTGCGGGCAAAAGAAATGCTTGTGTCCCGTCTCACAGAAACACCAGGAATCGGAGACAGTCTCGTTTCCGCAATACTGTCTATTATCGGCAAAGGCAATATACCGGTTACTATTGATATCCTGAAAAATGTTCGGGGGATCGGTCCAAAAAAGGCGGCCCGAGTTTTTCATGTGCTGAGAGAGAGCGGAATCGTTCCTTTTGAAGAACGCCAAACATAATGCTGTATATCAAGGATATGCATATTAAGGCCTTCAGGGTATGGTTGAAAACTGTACAGGAGCTTGTCGGCGCTAAACCGAAACCAGGTGCACTTTGAAGATCAGTCGATCGAATGGATTACGCCTGCTTGTTTTCCCCGTTCGAAGCCGGGCTGGGACCTGCATCGGGTTTGACAGAACCCGGGTTCGGCATCTGCTGA